>FWPV01001354.1_pt1 | contig 68918 bp, 62 predicted proteins | sample 2228371 | NCBI WGS metagenome assembly FWPV01 (sample SAMEA103939776, study PRJEB20133) | metagenome
TATATGCATAAGCGTGCCTCCTTTTACGGCTTCCGCCGTTAATATTTTTTTCCTGGTGATATTGTATCACCGAGGCACGCGCTTTCATATAATCATCGCGAGGAGTGTAACGACGTGGCAATCTCATTCAGGAAGACGAGATTGCTTCGTTATACTTGCAATGACAATACTTATCGCTGGATTCGGGTATAAGGTATGAAGATTATAACAACAGTGATATTGATATGACTTCTTGTAAATTTTAAAATGTAATGTATGCGTCTGAAGATTCTCCTTATCAATCCTTGGATATATGACTTTGCAGCTGTAAACCTATGGTCAGTGCCATTAGGTATGTTTGAAGTTGCTGAATACCTTTGTAATTATGATGTTTCATTGCAAATTGTTGATTGTATGGATACTTATACAAAGAAGAAATTTGGGACAGGAAATTACAGAAAAGAAAAAATAGAAAAGCCAGAATGTCTCAAGTCTATTCCTCGTAAATATGGCATATACGGCATCAGTATTGATGACTTCAAAAAAAGACTTTCTAAGTGCTTTTTGCCAGATGTTGTACTTGTTTCATCCATAATGTCATACTGGTATCCAGGTGTTCAAAGAGTTATTGAAATACTTAGAGATTTTTATGGAAAAATACCAATAGTTCTCGGTGGTATTTACGCAACATTATGGCATAAACATGCAATAGAAAACTCAGGAGCAGACTTTGTATATACGGGGAATATAAATGAGAATATATATACGATACTCAAGTTATTTGGATTAGATTCTGAGAACTTAAAAACCAATGGCGAGCTAAACATCATAGATAATTATTTTAATTATCCCTTTGCACCAATTATAACAAGCAAAGGATGTCCATTCCGATGTGCTTATTGTGCTTCAGCTATATTAAATAATGGATTTATTCAATTTCCTATTAAAAAAATTCTTAATAAAATCTTGAATTTTGTATCAAAAGGAATCATTGATTTTGCATTTTATGATGATGCACTACTTGTAAATAATGACTCTCACATTAAACCTCTTCTAAGAGAAATAATTAAAAGAGACATTAAAATAAGGTTTCATTGTCCGAATGGACTCCATGCGAGGTTTATTGATGACGAATTGGCTTATTTAATGAAAAAATCGGGATTTATTACTCTCCGTCTGAGTCTTGAAACAGTAAATACTCAGAGGCAAGAAAATACAGGCGGAAAAGTAACTTTAGAGGATTTAACTAACGCAATTTTATCTCTGAAAAAAAATGGATATACAAAAAGAAATATTGGAGTCTATCTCATGTATGGTTTGCCTGGACAGGATTTATGTGAGGTAAAGGAGGGGATAGATTTTATAAAAAGACTTGGGGTAAGAATTAATCTTACTGAGTTTTCTCCAATCCCGGGCACAAGATGCTGGGATGAGCTTTTAAAAAAACGTATTATAAATGAAAACCTTGATCCCCTGCTTACTAACAATACCGTTTTTTCTTATCTGTTTTCAGGATATGAATCAGAAGAAATAAAAAGAATTAAATTGGATGTTAAGGAATATAATTCAATTTAAAAAACGCTCTCTCGATAATTTTAAATAATAAGTTGGAGCCGGTGGGGGGACTCGAACCCCCGACCAGCTGATTACGAATCAGCTGCTCTGCCGCTGAGCTACACCGGCATTGTTATGGGTTGATTTTGTTGAAACGATCGGTTCTCTTTTTGAGAAAAGATTGTTCTATCTTAACAGAAGGTAGCTTATCCTGTATATTATTAACCCTATCGGCAGTTGCAGGATGGGTTTTGAGAATTCCGCCATCCTTATCAGCTCCACTTTCAATGAGGGAAGAAAGGAAGCTTTTCAGGGAACCCGGATCATATCCTGCCTTTGCAAGATATTCAATAGCCGTTTCATCAGCACTATATTCCTGTGACTTGCTATAGCCATTCACAACAAGTGTTTTAAAGACATCATCAATAGAGCCCTCGAAAATCGAAACAAGTTTGGACAGCTCCTGAGAGGTATATTTTTTAGCGGTCTCTGTTCCTATGATAGTTAACGCCTCAGTCCATCTTGCACTTTTGATCGCTGATATACCATCCCTATGATTGATGTGAGCTATTTCGTGAGCAAGTACGGCTGCAAGCTCGTCCTCTTTTTTTACAGCATTTAGCATGCCTTTTGTGATGAATATTATGCCACCAGGGCATGCGAAGGCATTTTTTTCATTAGTATTCAACACTGCGAAGTGATAGCCTCCATAGGTATTTGGCTTCTCTGAGTGCAGTACAACTGACTGTCCGACAAGGTTAACGTAATCAGTTAATTGTTTCTCTTTAGAAAGATGATATGTCGAAAGAATGCGTGCTGCTACAGCACGCCCCACAAAATATTCCTCTTCGTCAGATATGGGCCGGGTAGCCTTTGCTGTAGCGGTTGCAGCTGTTGAGATAATTCCCATATGTTCTTTAACATCCTGTACATGCGGGAGTGAAGTACATCCTAAAAATGATAAGACATATACACACAGCAACGTAATTACAAACACTCCTTTATTCATTATGGAAAATTCAGTCCTCCGTTTTGAATAAATTTCTTCAAACTTTCCTCAGATACATTATAGCCTTCAATTATCTCGACATCATGATAATTCATTTCCGGGTGGTTTTTCTTATAAGCGTTTTCGACTTGTGGGTTAAAGCCTTTGCCTGCAAGGGCAACCTCATCCCTGGATGCTGATGCTTCCTTTGATACGAAAAGGCCGGATAAAGAGAATTGTTTTTTTTCGACTGCGCTTTTATGGATGCAACCTTTTAAATTCTTAAATTTGACTCTAAACCAATCACCCTCAATCGATGTAACATCCAAGATATCGTTATAACGTACCTTTGCCTTTATGGGTGAAAAAAATCTACAGTCTTCTCTTATTGCATTTTCTTTTGTTATTACGCTCAGAGTATCAGCATTAGCCAGAGTAAAAGAAAAGATTCCTAAATTAATACAAAGTATATAAATAAAAATATTCATTTTTCGGTTATTTTTATTATATCCCAATCGAATGTCAAGTCTGGTTTCTCTTTCAGCATTTCGCATCTTTTTCTGTAAAAAGTTGTAGGACCATCATCTGGTGATTTTTCCAAAATTGTATTGAAGACATAGAGGGCTTCCTGGTAGTTCTGTTGGCGGAAAAGGCTTAGCCCCTTTTGGTATAATTCTACTACCTGCTTTTGCTTTTCTGTAACTGTAGTATTTTCAGATAGAAGTTCAAAGATTCTTAGTGGAATGGTCTTGCCTTTAACCTCAACCATGCCGAGTTCCCGCACAAAAAACATTTCCTCTGTTTTTTGCAAGACATCTTCGCTTATGATAATGTTTGTTTTAAATAGTTTATTTGATGATTCAAGTCTTGAAGCTATATTAACTGTATCTCCTACAGCTGTATAATCAAACAATCTATCGCTACCGAGATTTCCCACAATTGCATCACCCGCATGGATGCCAATTCTCATCCTGATTTCAGGGAGACCTTCTAACCTGAAATTACTGTTTATTTCACCAAGAGATTCAAGACATTGTAACGCTGCTTGGCATGCGTTGATTTCGTCCTTTTCAGTTTTAATGGGTGCTCCCCAGAATGCCATAATGCAATCCCCGATATATTTATCAATAACTCCTTTATTTTCTATTATCACATCAGTAAATACATTTAATGTCGTGTGCAGAATTTTTGCGATATCTTCTGGAGTAAGTTTTTCAGCGATTGATGTAAATCCTGCTATATCAGCAAAGAAAATAGTAACCCATTGCCTTTGACCACCAGGTTTAATCAGGTGTGGATTTTTAAGTAGGTATTCAACAATATTTTTGTCCATATATTGTGAAAATATTTTTTTAATAAAACGCCTTTCTTTCCCCTCAGTGGCATAGCTATAAGCAAAAGAAAATATAAAACTTATTATCAATGATATGATAGGGGAAGTTATATTCATATAATATGAATGTTTGAAGAGTAATGCAGGAACTGCTATAGTGATGTTTAAAAATATAATTAAAATAGATAGCGTTACATACATTGAATGATATCTCATTAATACAAAACTCGTAAAAAAGCATATTAGAAATAAAAAAGCTATAGTATAACTGCTCTGTAATGGTCTGATATAATTATGTTTTAAAAGATTATCAAGTGTTGTTGCATGAATAAGTACACCTGTTGATATAGATGAAGTAGATGTCGGTTTAAGGTCATAAAGGCCGGCTGCAGTTAATCCAATAAATACCTTCTTGCCACGAAAATATTCTTTCTGTATTAAAGGTTTTTTGAAATCTTTAATATCAAGGCATGATTGAAAGATTTCTACTGCAGAAAATTCATGGAAAGGAGAATTATTTGTATAATATCTAAGCATAAGTCTTTGTTCTACAAGTAGGACTTTCTTTCCGTTTATAAAAAGAACTCCATTCTGCATTTTTACTTTCCCCTTTTGCATGATATAACTCATAACAAAATGAGGCAATGTAATTTCACCAACCTTAAAGAATAAAGGAATCTTTCTGTAAACACCATCCTCATCAGGAGGTATGGTAACATTCCCTGAACCGATAACCTCATGTTTGAGAGGATCGATGGGAGTTATTGCTGAGTTGTATATCAGGCCGACCGGGACTCTATCATTTATGGCTATTTTTTTTATGAATTTTAAATCTTCTCTGCTTATTGTTGATTTTTTATTTGTTAAAAACAAAGGGAGATAGACATTTGATGCCCTTTTCACCGATTCAGCAAAAACAAGGTCATCCTGCACTCCGTAAGATGAAGGTTCGGTAAAAAGGATATCTAAAAAAATGGCATCAGCTTCTGAGAGATATTCTATGATAGGGGCATACATCTGTCGCGGCCATGGCCATGTGACACCCTGCCTGCTTATAAAGTCAATACTCTGCTGGTCTATTTTTATAATAACGATGTCACCATTTGCTGAGGAAGGATTTAGATATTGTGAAAAAAGGTCGAATGCCTTGAGTTCAAACATATTGAAAAAGTCTGAGAGAAAAAGGATTAAAGACAAAGAAAAAGAAATTGAGGTGAGGATAATTATTTTCATTATACGATTTGTGATAATGAGCATGTTATTTTTTAGAATTGAAAGGGAAAGATAATTTTTAAATATTTTGTAATAGTTTGTATATGGTGTGTTGTAAAATTCAGATTTTTTATTTCAGGGTCCAATATAAAAACCGGTTTCATATAATTTTTCAGGAAATAAACCTTCTGCAAGAATTCCAACTGGTGGAGTGGAAACTCTTTTAGACCTTGCAAAAGTTATAAAGATACCTTCGTAGAAGACACCGATATCAGCTATATAATCTTTTGAAGGATTAACATTTATATACATACTCCCGATTCTATCACTGAGAGAAATATCAAAATAGCTATTTGCATCCATTGTTTCGAAATCAATCTCTGTAACATCATAAACACGTATAAGGGGAACACCTTTAAATATTCTGAGATAATCCTCTCTTATTTCCCAGAAGACAAAGATTTGATATGGATCAACCGTTATGACCGCTATACAATTTTCACCATATTCTGTTGGCAATTTCTCCCATAAATAAGGAGGCGATATTGCTGCTTTGACCTCTTCTGCAATAGTTGTTTCAGGTTTTTTTATTATAGGTTCAACTGTTATCTGTGGCTTCATTATGATAGGTTTGCTTACCGCCTTCTTAGGCTTTGCATGAACCTTCTTCTTAGGGATCACTGGCTTAACTTTAAACTCTTTTTTCGGTGGTTCAGAAATTGCAACTTTCTTTAATTCTTCTTTTACTGATATTTTATCTGTTATTTTTGCCGCAATTTTTTTAGGTCTTTCCTCTCCCTTTACTTTCTGTATAACCTTAATCTTTTTCACAGGTTTTGCAGGGGCTTTTTTAGCCTTAATCTTTTCTGATTTCTTCGGTAGAACTTTTTCCTTTATCTTTGTAACAAGCTTTTTGGGTTTTTTCTCAACTTTTTTTGTAATAATCTTTGCAGGGATTTTTTCAGTGGACTTGCTAGACTTGCTATTAGCTGGTCTTTTTTCTATTTTAGTTAGAGTCTTTTTAATTTCAGTTTTCTTTAGCTCTTTCTTTTTGCCTACAATTTTCTTTGCTTGCTTGAGGGGTTTTGAAGGCTTTTTCTTTGCCTGTTTTTTTTCAGATTTTACTGAATATTTTTTTACAGGATTTTTCTTCATATACCCTCCTTTTGTCATATATTTTACTCAAAATCATCCAGAAAGTTAAGCAAAGAATGTCTGTTTTTCAATGTACTTCTGCCCAGTTTCTTCCATATCTTATATCCACTTTAATGGGCACTGAGAGGGTTATAACACCTTCCATTTCTCTTTTGACAATATCCGTAACTATCCCCAATTCTTCAGGAGGAAGTTCAAATAAAAGCTCATCGTGAACTTGTAGAATCATTTTTGATTTTAAACCTTTCTCTTTAAACTTTCTCCATATATTAATCATGGCGATTTTGATAATATCGGCAGCAGTGCCCTGAATAGGAGAATTTATAGCAAGTCTCTCGCCCTGTTGTCTGATAGTTGCATTATTATTTCTGATTTCCGGGATCGCTCGTTTTCTTCCGAAAATAGTTGTAACATATCCTTTTTCTTTAGCTTTTATGAGGGTTTTTTCAATATATGTCTTGACCCCCGGATGCCTCTGAAAATATTGTTCAATATAGTTTTTTGCCTCATCTTTCGATATGCTGAGCGTTTCTGATAGACCGAAAGGCGAAATGCCATAAATGACGCCGAAATTGACTGTTTTTGCTATCCTCCTTATATCAGGTGTGACCTTGTCTATCGGCAAATGAAAAATTTCTGATGCTGTCTGCGAATGAATATCAAGGTCATTTCTGAATGCATTAATGAGGCTCTTATCGTCACTCAAATGAGCAAGTATTCTCAACTCAACTTGTGAATAATCTGCAGAAACAAGCAGATTACTCCCTTCTGCTATGAATGCTTCCCTTATACGTCTACCCCACTCACCCTTAACAGGAATGTTCTGAAGATTTGGCTCGCTGCTGCTCAATCTGCCAGTTGCTGTTGCTGCCTGGTTGAAAGAAGTATGTATTCTTCCAGTATCTGGATCAGTAAGCATAGGTAGCACATCAATATAAGTTGCTTTTAATTTATTAAGACTCCGGTAATTTAGAATCTCTCTGGGAAGTTCGTGGGAGGCTGCAAGTTCCTCGAGAACTGCCATTTCAGTAGAAAAGCCTGTTTTAGTCTTTTTCCCAGGCTGAAAACCAAGGCTATGAAATAAAACATGGCTGAGCTGCTTTGGCGAGTTAATATTGAATTCTTCACCAGCAAGAAAGTAAATCCTCCTCTGAATCACGTCAAGTTCCCTTTCAAGCTCTTTTGAAAGTTCAGCAAGTCTCATAGTATCAATTTTAACCCCTGCTAATTCAATATCAGCAAGTACTGGTATAAGAGGCATTTCAATTGTGAAATAGACATTTTCGAGTCCCTCATCATAAAGTCTTTTAAAGAGCATTTCTTTTAATTCGAATGACAGATGAACATCATCGCATGCATAGGAAGTAGCCTCTTCAATAGGAACTTCTGCAAAAGTATTTCTTTTATTGAGCACTTCTCGAAAAGTTTTTTTTCTGTAAGATAGATTTGTTAATGCTATTTCTTCTATACTGTGGTTTTGTTTATTAGGATTTAGAAGATAGGATGCAATCATTGTATCAAATAACTGACCATTCAACTGAATCCCCTCTTTTTTTAGGATCAGCATGCCATATTTCATATTGTGTCCTATCTTAGCAATGTCATTATCTTCGAAAATGTCAGCACCTGCTTCAAGCAGGTCTTTTTTTTGTAATTGCTGAATGTCAGAATATAAGTGGGAAACAGGTATGTAAAAAGCTCTCCCTTTTTCCAGGCATAATGACATGCCTAAAAGTTTGGCTGTCAAAGCATTTTTATCTGTCGTTTCAATATAAAAGGCAAAGGCTTTTTGTATCGAAGAAAAGATTTCTTTTAAACGCTCTTTTGAATATACTGTTTCGTAGTTCCTCTCATCCACTGCTACAGATGGAATGTATTTTATAAGGCTACTGAATTCAAGCTCTCTGAATAACTCCAAGATTTTATGCCAGTCTGGCTCTTTTCTTTTTAGTTCGTTTATCTCAATATCAAGAGGGACTGTTGTATCAAGAGTTGCAAGCCTTCTGCTTAAAAGAGCAGTATCAGCATGCTGAGAAACTAGCTTTCTCAAATTCTCCTTTTTTATCCTGTTTATGTTATTAAGCATATCGTCGATATTTTTGAATTCATTGAGTAAATCCTTTGCGGTCTTCTCCCCAATACCCTTAATACCAGGTATGTTATCGATCGTGTCCCCTGTAAGAGCCATAAAATCTGGTATCCGCTCAGGTGTTACCCCAAATCTTTCATGTATATAGTTCACATCAAGCACCCTGTCCTTCATGGGGTCGTATACTTTGATATTGTTATCCACGAGCTGAAGCATATCCTTATCTCCAGTTACAATAAAGACTTTGTTCCCTTGAGCAGCTGCTATTTTTGAGATTGTACCAAGAACATCATCCGCCTCGTATCCCGGTATCTCGATCGTTGTTATATTAAAAGCAGAAATAATTTTTTTTATAAAAGGAATCTGCTCTATAAGGTCATATGGAGTTACTGGTCTTTGTGCTTTATATTCTTCATATATCTTGTGCCGTTCAGTCGGGATTGGTGAGTCAAAGGCAACCAGAATTGCATCTGGTTCCTTTTCCCTGATAATCTTTAATAACATATTTGTGAAACCAAATATAGCGTTGGTGGGAATACCCTTGGAACTTGAAAGCTGCTTTATAGCATAGTAAGCACGGTAGACATATGAGTTGCCATCAATGAGGTATAGGTTCACAGAAAATTATACCTTAAATTGACAAAGCATTTATACGTATTTTACAGTAAATATCAAGGAGGTTACATGTTAAAATCTGTTGAAGATATAAATGCAACAAAAAAACGGCTGAGGATAGAAATTCCATCTGATGTTATTGAGAAGGAAATAGCAAGCTCTGTAGAAAGACTCAGACAAAGAGTAAAAATCCCTGGTTTCAGGCCTGGGAAAGCCCCGATTAATCTTTTAGAAAAACGGTTCGGTAAAGAAATTGAATCAGAAGTCCTTGAAAAAATAATCCCTGAATATTACACAATGGCAATTAAGGAATCCGAATTAAACCCTGTTGATTTGCCAGTTCTTGATGAGGAAGTAGATTTTAAAAGAAAAAGTTCTCTGAACCTTTCTTTCACCATAGAAGTCTTACCGAAAATCGAGACTCTTAACTATGAAAATATAGCAATAAAGGATATTCCAGTGACCGTTGAAGAATCAGATATTGAGGAAGCACTTAAAAAACTTCAGGACAAGAAAGCTATATTTGAAGTTGCAGATAAAGAAATAGAGCTGGATGATCTTGTAATATTTGATTATGTTGACAGCGAACTGATCAGTGGTGAAACAGTTCCGTCAATCAAGGAGATTGTAACAAACATGGGGAATGAGATTTTTCCGCCAGATATTATGGAGAGGGTAATCGGGAAGAGAAAAGGAGATATAATCGAGTTCCAGCATTCATTTGACAAATCTCATAAAATTAAGGAAATTGCAGGAAAAACCTTGAATATTAAAGTTGAGATTAAAGAGATTAAAAAGAAGACACTACCTGAAATCAACGATGATTTTGCGAAGGATCTTGGTTACGAAAATTTAGACGAGCTAAGAGCAAAGTTGAAGGAAAATCTATACAAAATAAAGAAAAATTATGCTGAAAAGATACAGAAAGCCCAGATTGTTAACAAACTTATTGAAGAGCATAAATTTGATGTGCCAGAATCCATGTTAAAGAGGGAGATAGACAACCTCTTATTTGAAGGTAAGATTAATGAGACAAGCTCAATGGAAGAAGATACAACAGATTCAGAAATTTCGGATACTTTGAAAGAGGCAGTTAGTCAAGAAGTGAAGAGGGATAAAGCAGAAGAGGCTCAGGCTAAGATTCATGAAAAAGCTTCTAAGAATGTTAAGGCAGCTATTATTCTTCAATTGATAGGCCAGAAAGAAGGAGTCACGGTAAATGATGATGAAGTTGAGGAGAGAATATCTGCTATTGCCCAGAGATTATCTGCCACACCTGAAGCAATAAAAAAATTCTATATATATCGTGAGGGCTCTCTGGAAAGCTTGAGAAATTCTATACGAGAAGATAAAGTTCTTGATCTGATCTTATCAAAGGCACATATTGAAAAAGAGGAGAAGATATGAGTATTATTCCGATTGTTATAGAACAAACAGGACGTACTGAAAGAGCATATGATATTTATTCAAGACTTTTAAAGGACAGGATAGTTTTTATAGGTACCCCCATAGATGATTATGTAGCAAACATTGTTATAGCGCAACTTTTATTCCTGCAGACTGAAGATCCTGATAAGGATATACATATATATATTAATTCACCAGGTGGGATAGTATCTTCTGGGTTAGCTATATACGACACTATGCAATATGTCAAGCCTGATATCGCAACGTACTGTATTGGACAGGCAGCAAGCATGGGTGCTCTTCTTTTGTCTGCAGGGACAAAAGGTAAACGTTTTGCATTGCCTCACTCACGGATTATGCTTCACCAACCTATGGGAGGTTTTCATGGGCAGGCAACTGATATAGAGATTCATGCCCGTGAGATTTTGAAGATGAAAGAATTACTTAACAAAATTCTTTCTAAACATACATTACAGTCACTTGAAAAAATACAAATGGATACAGACAGGGATTTTTTTATGTCAGGAGAAGAGGCGAAAGAATATGGTATTGTTGACGAAGTAATAAGTAGCATTAAGGAGAAGAAGAGCTGATGGCAAAAAAAGATGAAAGCATTTTAAAGTGTTCTTTTTGCGGCAAAGGGCATGATGAGGTAAAAAAACTGATAGCAGGTCCATCTGTTTATATCTGCAATGAATGTGTAGAACTTTGTAATGAGATTATTGCAGACTCAATACATGAAGAGATAATAACTTCTTCTTTGCCTAAACTACCTGCCCCGAAAGATATTCATCAGCTTCTGAATGATTATGTTATAGGTCAGGAAAGGGCTAAGAAGATACTTTCTGTGGCAGTTCATAACCATTATAAGCGTATTTATATACCGGCTGAATCAGACGTTGAATTACAGAAAAGCAATATTTTATTGATCGGACCTACTGGTACTGGCAAGACTTTGCTTGCCCAGACTTTGGCGAGGATACTCGAAGTGCCTTTTGCAATCGCTGATGCAACAACCCTTACGGAAGCAGGGTATGTAGGGGAGGATGTTGAAAATATTATTCTAAAACTTCTTCAGGCTTCTGAATATGATATTGAAAAAGCACAGCGTGGCATAATCTATATTGATGAAATTGATAAGATAAGCAGAAAGTCAGAGAATCCTTCAATTACTCGTGATGTGTCAGGTGAAGGGGTACAACAGGCACTGCTGAAATTAATCGAGGGGACTATTGCAAACATACCTCCCCAAGGTGGGAGAAAACATCCACAACAAGAGTTTACCCAGGTAGACACTACTAATATTCTCTTCATATGTGGTGGTGCTTTTATTGGACTCGATTCCATAATCGAAAAAAGAATTGGACAAAAAGTAGTGGGATTTGTACCTGAATTGGCAAGAAATAAGAAGAGAAGTGTGGGGGATATACTCAGTCTCGTCGAACCTGAAGATTTGATAAAATTTGGGCTCATCCCAGAATTCGTTGGTAGGATGCCTGTCATTGCAACATTAGATGAACTTGATGAGCCTGCGCTTATAAAAATACTAACAGAGCCGAAAAATGCACTTACAAAGCAGTATCAAAAGTTATTGGCTCTTGACAATGTCAGGCTTAAATTCACAGATGCTGCTTTATCAGCTATAGCAAAAAAGGCAACTCAAAGAAAGACTGGAGCTCGTGGTTTGAGAGCCATACTCGAAGAGATTATGCTCGATGTAATGTATGAAATCCCTTCACAAAAAGGTGTTAAGGATTGTCTGGTTACCGAAGAAACAGTATTAAATAACGAAAAACCAATTCTTACTTTCGAACGACAAGCTGAATCAGCGTAAAATTAGTTATTTGCCTTCTTAAAAAACGGTCACGGAAACGGACACGTTGCACGAATTTCTTTTGTGCAATATCTGCATTATTTGGGTTAATAAGGAACAACGTCGGTAAGGCGAATAAAGTTAGAAATGAAAAGTGGATTGAATTCTGTTCCGGCTTTTTCAAGTAGTATGCCGATAATAGAAGACTTGTTTAGATGTTTTCTATGAGGAAGTTCTGCGCTTAATGTGCAATAAAAATCTGAGATTGAAACTATCTGGCTAAATACATGTTGCTTTCTTCCAGTTCTTCTAATTTCTGGATAACCAGTCCCATCATATTTCATATGATGCTCATAAGCAACAACAATTGCAATCTCAGGTACCTTTTTAAGCGAAGATAAAAGAGCTGCACCATATTCAGGATGTTTCTTCATTAATCTCCAATCAGTCTCCATCAGTGCATATTGTCTGTCAAGTAGTTCTCTTGGAAAAAGCATTTTGCCAACATCATGAAGAAGTGCAGAAAAACCGATGTCATAAAGTAGAGCATTCCCGAAACCGAGATATTCACATTGAGCAATAGATAACGTTGATACATTGAATGAATGAATGTAAAGGTCTTCAGCATCTCCATTAAGAGGGATAAGCGAATCGAGAATATTTCTTCCCTGACGAACATTTGCTATGATATTTCCTATAACAGCATCAACGGAGGTCATGTTAATACTACCGTAAATAGATATATCACGATATATCTGCTTGACCTGAAAAATATCATCCTTGAGGGGCTGTTCTGAATATGTAATTTCGCTAAGAGGGGGTTTATCGCCCTTTTTAACAGCTATATGACCATAGGGATGGAAGAAATTGCCTGAAGATGCAAGATCACCGAAAAACCTTTCAAGTTCATCAACTCTCAAGCCTTTGCTGATAATTATCGTGACAATTCCCTTGTGTCTCAATCTAATATAAAATTTTTTTAAATCAGGGGTGCTTAATGAGACTCGGACACCATTGATTAGCATGCTATTGTCATTATTCACAGTGATGGTGAAAAAATGCTCGATATTAAGTGTTTTGATAATTTCGATAGCTTCAGCTGCATGATTGGTAACAGACTGATGATTATCTGGATACAATCGGTAATCAGACATTCCCGAAACAAAGCAGGAAATTAGTTTTGTTATATCCTCTATCATATCTTTAACTCTTCTCTTGCTCCTGACATACTATATCGATCCATAAGTTCCTTACATATAGCAACAATCTCCTTATTGTTTGAATGAATACCATATTTAATGAAAGGCCTGATAGTTGACGCAGGGTAATTGTGAATCGTTTTGAATATTTCGATTTTCAGAAGATCTAACATATCCTTATGAAGCAGACTTTTTGATGTGCATATATTAAAAAGAGGGTTAATCGCATTGATAGCTCCAATTCTGGCGAGTGCTCGAATAATACTCTTTTTTAATAAAGATTTTTTATCGCGAATGTCCTTTTCTCTCAATAATCGTATAAGAAAAGGCACAGCGTTTTTAATACGGTATGCTCCTGAAAGATTGACTGCGCCTTTTTGTAACAGAAAGATGTCACTCTTTAGAAATTTTATAACGTAGGCATCTGCTGCAGGATCCTGAAAGCTGAGAAGTGTTCTCAAAGCTTCAAGCCGAACAATTGGCACTTCGTGTTCCAAAAAGTTCTTTACCTCAGGAGTATAACTATGGCCATGGCACTCTCTTAACAGATAAAGCATATTTCTTAACACATACCATCGGCTGTCGCGGAGATATTTAGAGATATGTTCAAGAACATCACTTTTGACAGAAGTCAGAAGTGTCATCATGAACCGTCTTGTGCTTGTGTTGGATTCTTCGCAAAGACCTTCAAGTAAATACGGGATGAGAAAAGATCGCAGACCTCCAATGAGTTTTAATACACTCTCTTTTTGTTTCTTGCCATACAGACGTAATGATTCTATTAATTTAGAATTAATCTTATTTGAGGAAAATATGTTCATTATCATAGCTGATGCAATAGCACTCCATTTGCCCTGTAGAGATTGTGTTTTTAGTGAATTATATATATCGAGTATCTTTTCGAATTCTCCTTTTTCAAGGAATAACTCGATGAGTATCATAAGCCTTCCCTCGAGTTTGCGATAGAGATAGTCATCAAGTGATTTTGATTCAATTAAATTAATCATAACATCAAAAAAAGCCTCTGTAATTGCCTCTTCAGTACATTCTGCAATAATAGAACTATAAGGTTCGGCTTTATCCACTGCAGCCATAACTTTTGAGGAAAGGTTATTAAGTATTCCTTCATCCTCATAATGTGATAGGTTCGATTGATTGAAGAGATTAGCTGTTTCCTGTTGTATCTCGATATCATGAATTACTGGTTTGCCATTTATTACAAAGTCAAATATGAAATCAGAACCTTCAAGCATTCTGCATGGAATAAAATCAGGCTGAACAGATGAAATACTCTTATCTATTGAAATTGCATCAGTTGCCAGTTTATCATCCGGCATGGATTCCGTTTCCTGATGCTGATGAAGATTATCAGAAGTATATAAAGAAGCGTAGCGAGATTCAAATGTTGACTTAAGACTGGATTTTAGATTTGTGAAGAATAACCTTGTGCGTTCAAGTTTGTCTTTTTCAGGTGCTTCAACAATTTCACTCGTTTCACCAAAATAGGCCTTAATAATCCTGTCCACTACATCTGAGCTGGGTGATTTGAAAAGCATAGCATTGAGTAAACTTGCCATATCAATTGGTGAAATACTTTGGATAACATACTGTTCTTCTCTGGAAATATCGTGATCGATTAGAGATTCAACATACTCAGCATAATGCATATCCTCTGCCTGATATGCACCATCTTTTCTAACTGAATTTGTGTTAATAAAGGAAAATCCTTCGGAAATTTCAGACTGAGACTTTGTACTAATATAATCCTTAATTAACTCCGAACTGGCTGAATTATCTAAAGGACGGGATTCAAGAGGATGTGAAGTAAAGGAAGCCTCCCCCTGGCCTTTCTCCATATAAAACATCGTGCTCATATAGTCTTTAATAAGTCCATCATCATCAATATTACCGAGATTTATTTGTCCAGTATCGGCTATATGGGATTCCTCTGTATGGATACTTATTCCTGTTATATTTTTCTCCGAAATAGCATTAGATATTTCCTCGAAGCTGAGCTTTTTTGTTGAAATAATTTTATGAAAGCTGATTAAATTCCTTCTTGTAAGCTCACTTGTGAAGGATATTGCTTTAATTTTCTTGCTTTTGAGCCAGGATGCGAAATTTTCAAAGACGGGTATATCTCCTCCCAGAACTATTCCATCGGCCATTAACCGCTTCTCAAATGTTTCTATACGTATGTTAGGTTTTCTACGTAAAACTTTCTGTAAACAAATAAAGGCATTCCTTAGAGAATCAGATATCAGGGGATGATTATAAGGATATAAAAGTGAGTTTACATATGCTGCATAAAAATTTATTACCGCATCCGAAAGAAATCTTATTTCTTCTGTATCCCCCATATTATTAAACGATTCTTGCATTGATGGCATCTTATAGCAGTAAAAATTTAAAAATTGTCAAAAAATTGAGAAATTTTTAATTTTCGATTATATCGTACCAATATTTTCATTACCTTTGCAACTTACTATCCGTCACTACCGATTATCATCTTATTCTGGTTTTGCCTGTTTTAATCGCCTTTACTATCGAATTTTTGATTATTGCCTTTAAGGATTCATCATTTAGTCTGGTTATCGTTTGTTCAATGAAAGATAATTCATTGGAATTGAGAGAAACATCTTTTTGCATATCTTTTCTTGTTATTATATCTTTTTTCATCGAAACTCTGCCAAGTCTTAACTTTAATGTTTTTACCCCGTAAGAGGAAAGTTTCTTTAGAATATCTTCCTTATAAAACTTTAATTCCTGAAGCCAGACATTGGAATCCACATTCAACAGGAGTTCTCCATTAGATAATCTCCATGGAGCCATATGGTGGGATAGTGGTTCACCAAAAATAAGTTCCCAATTTTTTTTTATTTCAGTGAGTTTTACACCATCTTCAATCCCAATATTTTTAATAAAAGATGCAAGTATAAAATCCGCCCTCTTCACTAAACAGCCTTTTTCACTGCTCCTGACCGGAGGCATCTTGTACAAACAGTTACACGTTTAACCCCTTTTTTAGTAATTACGCGCATTCTCTGCAGATTTGGCATAATTATCTTTATTGTCTTATTGTTAGCATGGCTTACATTGTTACCAATCATTCTCTTTTTTCCACATATAACACAAATTGCCACTTTTATTATCCTCCTTGGATATTTATAAAAAAGATTTTATTAATTTTCTGATTAATGCAAAAATTGCAATCAAGATGATTATTATGATAACATGTAAAAACTAATGTTACAAGTTTTCTTACAAATTGGAGATGTATGTCAAAAATAAGGGTATATGAACTTGCAAAAAAGTTGGGAGTAACAAGTAAGCTTATTATTGTTGAGCTTGCAAATCTTGGCGTTGAAGGGAAAACACATTCATCAGGCGTAGATGCTGAATTAGCCAGAAAAATAGAAGAGAAACTGATCGAAAAATCTAAAGCAAAAAGGGAATTGCCGTCCGAACCTGAACTGGAAAAGGAACCAGTACCCGAAATTGAAAAAGAGTTTGAGAAAGTAGTCGAAGAACCTATCATACAGGAAGAACCTGTTATACCTGAAAAGCCCCATGAAATAAAAGAGTTGCCAGAACGAAAAATCCCTCCGCCTGTTAAAGAAAAAGAAGTGCAAAAAGTTGAAGCAATTGTTCCCCCAGAGGAAGAAGAAGATTTAAAAATTCCTGACAGATTCAAGAAAGAGATCGAGACAGAAAAGATCGAAAAGTTTAAAACTAAACCCGGCATGCAAAGGGCATTTCAGAGCATTAGGAAGATTGAGCCTAAAAGATGGTATGAGCAAAGACCTGTCAAAAGGATAAGCAAACAAAAACCATATCAGGCTGAAGAGCGTAAGCCTCAGCTGCAAGCGGTTGTGCAAAGGAAAAAGACTTTGAAACTGCAGGAAGGCACAACAGTGAAAGAGTTTGCAGAACTTATAAGTGTAAAATTATCTGATATTATTAAAAAGTTTATGGAATTAGGATATATGCCAACAATCAATCAGCCTGTTGATACGGACGCTGCTCTTTTAGTTGCTGAAAGCTTTGGGGTTAAACTTGAACTGGCACCTATTGAGGAAGACACAATTGATGAAGAGGTTTCGGAAGATCAAAGTAAGTTAGTGCCAAGACCTCCTGTTATAACGATTATGGGACATGTTGACCATGGAAAAACATCTTTGTTAGATGCAATAAGAGAGACAAAGGTTACAGAAACAGAAGCTGGAGGGATAACCCAGCATATTGGTGCTTATAAGGTTAAGTTAAAAGATAAAGAAATAGTTTTTCTTGATACACCAGGGCATGAGGCATTCACCTCTATGCGGGCAAGAGGGGCGAAAGTTACTGATATAGTTATACTTGTTGTTGCTGCTGATGACGGTGTTATGCCCCAGACCATAGAGGCTATCAACCACGCAAAGGCTGCAAATGTACCAATTATTGTTGCCATAAACAAAATTGATAAACCAGAAGCAAACCCTTCAAAAGTTAAAAATGAGCTCGCTGAACATGGGATAATTCCTGAAGAATGGGGAGGGCAGAATATCTTTGTAGAGGTCTCAGCTAAGAAGCGAATCGGTATTGAAAATCTTCTTGAGATGATCCTCCTTCAGGCAGAGGTTATGGAACTCAAAGCAAATCCTGACAAATTTGCACGAGGGACTATAATCGAAGCAAAGCTTGATAAAGGAAGAGGACCTGTCGCAACAGTGCTTGTCCAATCAGGAACCCTACATGTAGCTGATGTTTTTATTGCAGGAGTCCATGCTGGTAGGGTAAGGGCATTAATAGATGATAGTGGCAGACGTCTTTCCCATGTTGGCCCTTCAACCCCTGTTGAGGTTATCGGATTTCCGGATGTGCCAGATTCTGGAGAAATTTTTACAGTCGTTTCAGATGAAAAGAAGGCACGGCAGATAGCTCTTTCCAGGCAACAGAAACAAAAACTTGCAGAAATAGCTAAGACAAGAAAACTAACACTTGATGACCTTTATGCAAAAATAAAAGATGGGGAGATCAAGGACCTGAATATTATTATAAAGGGTGATGTGCAGGGTTCTGTTGAGGCGATTAAGGATGCACTTGAACATATTACGCACCCTCAGGTGAAGGTAAAGGTCATTCATTCATCTGCTGGAGGGATTACTGAATCAGATGTAATGCTTGCAGCAGCATCAAATGCAATTGTTATTGGCTTCAATGTTAGGCCAGAAATGAAAGCTTATCAGGCAGCAGAAAAAGAAGGTGTTGACATAAGGCTTTACAACGTAATCTATGAAGCGATTGATGATGTAAAAAAGGCACTTGAAGGACTCCTTGAACCTACTCTTAAAGAAAAACTACTTGGAAGGGCAGAAGTTCGTCAGATTTTTCATATATCCAGACTCGGGACAGTAGCAGGGTGCTATGTTCTTGATGGCACAATAAGTCGTGTGAGCGATGGAATCAGGGTCATAAGGGATAATATTGTTATTTATGAAGGGAAGATAGGGTCACTCAAAAGGTTTAAGGAAGATGTAAAAGAAGTGCAGTCAGGCTATGAATGTGGTATTATGATAGAGAATTACAATGATATAAAGGTTGGGGATATTTTCGAAAATTATATTATCGAAAAAATAGCAGCAAAACTTTAAAAACACTTAGCAGTCAATGGTCAGGAGTCAATAATTATTTCGAAATAAATGACGTATGACTATTGACTGAGGTTATTATGCTTCCATATAAACGATCTCAGAGAGTTAGCGATCTATTAAGAGAAGAGATCGCAGATATAATTACTTTTAAATTGAAAGATCCCAGACTTGGTTTTATTACAGTCACAGGTGTTGATGTCACAGACGATATCAAGATAGCAATAGTTTATATAAGTGTTTTAAAAGATGATGAAAAAAAGATGACACTGGATATCCTTAATACTGCAAAGAGTTTTATAAGAACTGAGCTTTCGAAAAGACTCAGGATGAAATTTATCCCTTCTATTTCATTCAAACTTGATGTATCCGTGGAATATGGGAGCAGGATTGAAAAGCTTCTGAGAGAAATCAGGCATAAGGATGAAAGTGACACGTAACTTAATATCATTTCTTAAAGAAGAAGATAATTTTTTCATAGCAACTCATATAAATCCTGAACCGGATGCAATCGGTTCTTCATTAGCCTTATCAATGGCTCTTGAATCCATCGGGAAAAAGACATTCCTATATGATAGGGACGGTGTTCCAGAAATATATGCTTTTTTACCAGGACAAGAGAATTTTAAAAGAAACATAGCACCACTCGATACCCGCGAATTGTCATTAATACTTCTGGATTGTAATACACCAGATAGGGCTGGGATAGAGAATACAACATTTAAATATTCTGTTGTGATTGATCATCACGAAACAGAGAATAACTTCGGAGATATAAAATGGGTCGAACCACAAGCAGCGGCTACAGGTATGATGATCTTTTCTATATTGAAGGAATTGGGGATATCCTTAACAAAAGATATTGCTTCAAATCTTTATGCTGCTATTGCCATTGATACCGGAACGTTCCGTTACAGTAATACAACTGCAGATGTTTTAAGGGTTGGAGCTGAACTTATCGAGGCAGGAGCAAATCCTGGTAGCATTGCAAACAGCCTCTACGAAACATGGTCTAAGCAAAGATTTAATCTTCTTATTATGTCTTTAAATACACTCGAAATAATAGATAACATTGCTATCTTATTTATAACAAAAGAGATGTTTCAAAAAACGGGTACATGTCCAGATGATACTGAAAACTTTACTAATTTCCCGAGAATGATTAAGGATATTCAAATTACAGCCTTATTTAGACAGGAAGAAGATGATCTATGGAAGATAAGCCTTCGTTCAAAAGGAAATATAAATGTAGCAAAGACTGCTTTATATTTTAAAGGTGGCGGGCACAAGAATGCTGCTGGTTATAAGATTAGAGGGGATTTCAAAACAATTAAAGAAAGACTATTACAGCAGTTAAAATCTAATATTTAAAAAAAGAAATAACCCGACCTATTTCTGATGCAAATCTCTAAGTTCTCTTAGTCTTTTTGGATGTTTTAGTTTTCTCAGAGCATTTGCTTCTATCTGGCGCACCCTCTCTCGGGTAATAGAAAGATGTCTGCCAACTTCTTCAAGTGTATGATCTCTTTCAAATCCAATACCAAATCTCATTCTTAACACTTGTTCTTCTCTGGGCTTGAGTGTATGCAGGATTTCCATTATCTTTTCAGACAGCATTATTTTCTCAACATCTGTATATGGAGACTCATAACTATCGTCACAGACAAAATCTCCGATTGTCAAATCTTCATCTCCAACTGGCGTTTGAAGAGTTATGGGCTCCTGTATAGCCTTGAATAAATTTTCGACTTTCTTATCCGACACTCTCAAGTGATCAGCTATTTCTGATATGTTAGGTTCTCTGCCCAGTTGTACGACGAGTTCTTTAGAAGCTTTGATAATCTTATTGTAAAGCTCGACCATATGAACAGGTAGCCTGATCGTCTTTGTTTGATCAATGAGTGCTCGTGTAATAGCCTGTCTTATCCACCATGTAGCATAGGTGCTGAATTTAAAACCTTTTTCATGCTTGAATTTGTCAACAGCTCTAATAAGACCGACATTACCTTCCTGTATAAGATCGAGTAATGAAAGCCCTCTTCCAATATAATGTTTAGCTATGTTTACGACCAGTCTCAGGTTGTGGATTATTAATGTATTCTTGGCTCTTTCAATAATCTCTTTTGCTTTTGTGATTTTTACATATCGTGACCTTAGTTCATCAAGTTTGATCCCAGATTCCAATTCGGCCTGATTATAAATCTGTTGAATCTCTTTAGCAATGGCATCCAGTTTTAACTGATTTTCAGTTTTTTTCTTTTTTCCGTGAATGAATAAATCGCTGAAATTACCATGCTTTGAAATCTTCCCATCTGCAATAAAAACCTTTTCCATAATGGATTCTAATTTTAGTAGCGCCAATGTTATAGCTTGTTCAATAATATCTTCATAATCATCAGGATCTCCATTCTGCAATAAATCTTTTTTTAATTCTTTGTAACAGGGCATTGTAGTAACAAGATTTTTTATAATATTTTTCCCTTCTACTATAGCTTTAGCTAATTCTGTCTCTTCATCTCTTGTGAGAACCGAGATGTCTCCCATAGAATGAAAATATGCCTGAACAAGATCTTCTGTTTTTTCATATCCCCAATATGGGCTTTTATCAGGTTCTTCTTCATATTCAGTCTGGAGTTCCTGGCTGTCGGTAATTTTGATCCCCATATCCTGCAACGTATCTATTAAATCTTCCAAATCGTATTGCGATTCAAAAGTTGTAGGTAAAGCGTTGCTAAGCTCTTCATAAGTTACCACGCCCCGCTTTTTCCCTAAATCAATGATATCCTCAAAAATATTCCATTCCCTCACGATTTAAATAACCTCACTTATGGGATACTATTTCCTGACATTTTTTAAGAATTTTTATTTATATTAATAAAATATCTGCATATTCTATGCCACCCATCTTCAATTTATAAATTATTGATTTTAAAGATAAAAAAATGATTAAAGATATCTGATACAAATGAAGGACGTTTTTTGTCAGTTCTTTTATGTAAATTAGTATCTAAATTATGTAACGGATTTCATTAACCAAAAATGCAAATGAAAGATGTCCCGATTTACATCGAGATTTACAATGTCTGCATTTTACTATACTGACACTTCTGCAGAAGTCGCTTTTCTGAATACTAATCTCTCACCTTCAAAATCAACAAGCACTGTATCCCCATCCTGAAAAGTTCTGTTTAGAAGCTTCATCGCAAGTGGATTTAGTATTTCTCTCTGCAGAGCCCTCTTCAGTGGTCTTGCGCCATATATCGGATCGAAGCCTATCTCCGCAAAATACTCTTTTGCACTATCACTTAATATTATGTTAATATTTTTTTCTTTGATATATTTCTTCATCCTGTTAATCTGGATTCCTACTATCTGTTTGAGAAGTTCCTTTGTCAATGGGTTGAATATAATAATTTCATCAACCCTATTCAGGAACTCAGGTCTGAAGAATGCCTTCAAATCTTCAGTTATACGCTCTTTTAATTCAACATTAGTAATAACCCAGTATGCATCAGGACGTTTTGCTCTTTCTTCAAGCATCTCCTGTATATGAGCACTTCCTATATTCGAGGTCATTATAACTACAGAATTTCTGAAGTCAACTGTTCTTCCATGGCTGTCTGTAAGCCTTCCGTCATCAAGTAATTGTAACAGCAAATTAAATACTTCTGGATGGGCCTTTTCAACCTCGTCAAATAATATCACTGAATAAGGTTTTCTTCTGACGGCTTCAGTAAGTTGACCTCCTTCCTCATATCCTACATATCCTGGAGGAGCACCTATAAGGCGTGATACAGTATGACGTTCCTGATATTCTGACATATCTATCCTGATTAATGCATTTTCATCATCGAACAGAAATTCTGCAAGGGATTTTGCGAGCTCTGTTTTACCAACACCCGTAGGTCCAAGAAATATAAAAGAACCGATGGGCCTGTTGGGGTCCTGTATCCCTGCACGTGCTCTTCTTATTGCATTTGATACCGCTTCAATTGCCTCGTCCTGACCTACCACTCTCTGCCGGAGTCGTTCATCCATACGTAGTAATTTCTGAACCTCTCCCTCAAGCATTCTACTAACAGGGATCCCTGTCCATTTAGATACAACCTCTGCGATATCCTCTTCATCCACTTCTTCCTTCAGCATCTTTCTCATCTTCTGCGCTTCAAGAAGTTTTTTGTTTTCTTCTTCAAGGGCTTTCTGTAAATCAAGCAATTTACCATACCTCAACTCTGCTGCCTTTGTCAGGTCTCCTTCACGCTCTGCTCGCTCAGAGGCTATTTTTGTCTTCTCAATCTGTTCTTTATAGTCACGTATTTTAGCAATAATTTCCTTCTCACTCATCCACTGTGCTCTCAGTTCGTCCCGTTTTGTCTGAAGGTCAGCCATCTCCTTTCTTATTTTATCGAGTTTATCCTTAGAGTCTTTTGAATCTTCTCGCATTACTGCCTGTTTTTCTATTTCAAGCTGCCTTAATTTCCTTTCAATTTCATCAAGTTCTACAGGCATGCTGTCTATCTCCATTCTCAGCTTTGAGGCTGCCTCATCGATAAGATCGATTGCTTTGTCAGGTAGAAATCTATCCGTGATATACCTATTTGAAAGAACTGCTGCTGAGATCAGAGCTGAATCCTTTATTTTTACACCGTGATGGACCTCATATCTTTCTTTTAATCCTCGCAGGATTGAAATGGTATCTTCAACACTCGGCTCTTTAATAAGAATTGGTTGAAATCTTCTTTCCAGCGCAGGGTCTTTTTCAATATGTTTTCTATATTCATCAATAGTAGTTGCACCAACACACCGAAGATCGCCACGAGCAAGGGCTGGCTTTAACATATTTGATGCGTCAATAGCTCCTTCCGCAGCACCTGCCCCAACCAAAGTATGAAGTTCATCTATAAAGACAATAACCTTTCCCTCAGCCTGTTCAATATCCTTTATAACAGCTTTTAATCGTTCCTCAAATTCACCTCTGAATTTTGTCCCTGCAACGATTGCGCCCATATCGAGTGCAACAACTTTTTTATCCTTTAATGTTTCAGGTACATCACCTGCTATAATTCTTTGAGCCAAGCCTTCAGCAATTGCAGTCTTACCAACACCTGGCTCTCCGATTAACACAGGATTATTTTTTGTCCTTCTTGAGAGAACCTGTATAATTCTTCGGATTTCATCATCCCTTCCTATAACTGGATCAAGTTTGCCTTTTCTTGCAAGTTCTGTAAGATCCCTGCTATAACGCTTGAGTGCTTGATATTTATCTTCTGGATTAGGATCAGTTACGCGCTGTGCACCTCTTATTTCTCTTAAAACTGAAAGCACTTTATTTGATGTAACGCCATATTTTTTCAGGATATCTGAACATGGTCCCCCGATTTCTATTAATGAAATGAGGAGGTGCTCCACACTTATATATTCATCCTGCAAGTGCTTTGAACTCTGCTCAGCTTTTTCAAATACCGATTTCAATCTCGGAGATATGTAAATCTGCCCTAATGGGGTTGCTCCTATAATCTTCGGAAATCTATCAATTATTTCCTCAATATCTTTCTGGAGAGCAACAATATTTGTACCAAGCCTTTTGAGTATCTGTACAGATACACCTTCATCATCATTCATCAGTGCCCAGAGTAAGTGTTCTGCATCAAGTTGTTGATTGCCTTTACGCTCTGCAAGTTTCTGTGCTTCCTGTATAGCTTCCTGACTTTTTATGGTAAATTTATCCATCAGAAATCCTCCTTAATCCTCAAAAAAAAATCTTTTTCCATCTTTCAATGAAATTTCTTTTAATATCGTCTTCAAGGAAATTCATCATCTCTTCCATCTCTTTTTGAAAAGCCTCCAGCCTGTTTTTCATTCTCAATATTATCTCGACGCCTGACCTGTTAACGCCGAGTTCACGCGTTAGCCGGAGTATCATCGCTATCTTTTCAACATCCTCTTGAGAATATAGCCTTGTCCTCTTTATTCTCTGTGGGGTAATGAGTCCCTCCCGTTCATATAACCTGAGAGTTTGCGGATGTACCCTTAGCATCCTTGATACAACGCTTATCATATATAAAGGTTGTTTTTTATCAGCCGTCTCAATCATTTATTAAACAACCCCCTTCTGGGATTTTCTTTATATAAAGACTCAATAATCTTTATTGCTTCCCGTTCTTTATTGCCGATATCTTTTGGAACAACTATCTTGATATCAACATACTGATTTCCTCTCACGCCAGTCTTTGGTGAAGGAAACCCTTTTCCAGAAAGCTTGAAACGTTGTCCGCCCTGAGTTCCAGGAGGAAGCGTCATTGCTGAGGTACCGTCAAGCGTGGGGATTTCGATCTTTGCTCCAAGAGCAGCCTCTCCAAATGTTACAGGTAACTCAAGGTATATATCATCCCCTTTTCTCTTAAAAATAGGGTGAGGACGTACTGTTATTTCAATCAATAGATCACCTGGAGGGCCACCACCTGCCCCTGCACCTCCCATGCCCTTTACCTTAACACGTGAACCTGTATCAGCACCTTTTGGAATCTTTACCTTAACCGTCTCTGTATGAAGATTTCTGCCATGTCCTCTGCATGAAGAGCAGACTTTTGTAATTTTTCTGCCAGTGCCTCCACATCCTGTACACGGTTGTGACATCCTGAAAAATCCTTTTGAAGTCTTTATATCACCTCTGCCATTGCAGACTTCACAGACTTGAGAAGATTCTGCACCTGTGCCTTTACATACTTGACAGGGGATTTCCCTATTATAAGTGATCGTCTTTGTGACTCCTGAGAAAGCATCTTCAAGACTCAACTCAAGCCCAATAACTATATCAGGGCCTTTCATGTATTGATTTTCAGGTCTAACTTTAGCACCAAAAAGGTCTGAAAATATGTCACCAAAATTGCTGAAATCGAATGTATCTTTAAAATCATATGCCCTGAATCCTTCAAACGCTGGACCTCCAGCAGTAAAAGATGAAGTTCCAAACTGGTCGTATTCAGCCCTTTTCTTTGGATCGCTTAAGATTGTATAGGCTTCATTTATTTCTTTGAATTTCTGCTCAGCAACTTTATCTCCTGGATTTAAGTCAGGATGATATTTTCGCGCAAGTTTCCTGAATGCCTTTTTAATCTCATCCTGCGAGGCGTTTTTATTTACACCAAGTATCTCGTAAAAATCTTTTGTTCTTGAAGCCATATTGATTTATATAATATATATTGAGTAAGTTTTTGTCAATTATTATATTACGATAAGTCTTAAATATAAAAAATTTAAATATAAATTGTCTCAAATCTGTTCGAAATAAATATTAAGCTGCAATAAATTAAGGGATATTTTGGATAGCAATGATATTGTCTTTATCTTTTTTTACTTTATTGGCATTTTATTTGCTTGAATATATTGTTAAATAATAATTAAAATAACCCATAAATAATGAATAATTATTTCACAAGGAGATATCCTTATTCGCCATTCCGGCTGTTGGTAACAACTATATTTTTATTATTTGCTGTTGAAAGTTTTATTATGTTTATCTTTCATTATATTCCCCCTTTACCGGTATATCTTGAGGTTTTTGTTGATGCAACGATACTTACTTTCATAGGTACTATAATCCTCTATTTTTCTCTTTATCGCCCTATGAATATGTACATTAAGGAAGTTGATAGAGCCGAGGAGCAAACAAGAATAGCATATCAAGAAATGAATCAGATATTCCAGACAGCAGCAGATGGTATGCGCATAATAGACAGAAATTTCAATGTCCTCCGTATGAACGATACATTTGCTTCCCTTGCCAGTATTGATAAAAATAAAACAATAGGTGAAAAATGCTATAAAATGTTTCATGGGATGCACTGTAAGACAGAAATGTGCTCTTTAAAACGTATACTCGACGGTAATGATAGGATTGAATTCGAATCAATCAGAGAACGGAGTGACGGTACCCTAATCCCGTGTATTGTCACAGCAACTCCTTTCAAAAACCCTGCAGGAGATATTCTTGGCATTGTTGAGGATTTTAAAGATATAACCGAGAGAAAACGGGCAGAGGAAAGTCTAAGGGAAAATGAAGAGAAACTTGATGCTATGTTGAAGGCTATCGGTGATCACATGAGTATGCTCGATAAAGATTTAAACATTATATGGGCTAATGATATTGCAAAAAAAATCTTCGGGGATGACATAATTGGGAAAAAGTGTTACACAGTATATCACAAAAGGGATAAGCCCTGTGAGCCATATCCATGCTTAACGCTTAAAGCTTTTAGAGATGGGAAAGTTCATGAACATGAAACCTCAGTAATAGATAGAAATGGAAATATACTTTACTATCAATGTACTGCGAATGTAGCGTTACGTGATAAAGAAGGCAATCCAACAGCAGTTATTGAGGTATCGAGAGATATTACAGAAAGAAAGAAAGCTGAAGAGGCATTGAAGGTATCAGAGAATGAAAAGAAAATAATCTTAGACTCAATGTCTGAACGATTAAGCTATCGAGACCTTAATATGAAGATTTTATGGGCAAATAAACCATTTATTGAATCAACAGGATTGCCTACAGAAAAAGTTATAGGGTCTCATTGTTATGAGGTTGTGCAGAAACGGAATGAGCCCTGTCCAGAATGTCCTATACATATCAAAATACTACAAACAGGGAAATCCCAGGAATCAGAACTACAAACGCCTGATGGCAAAATATGGAATGTAAGAGGCCATCCTGTAAGAGATACTTCAGGAAATATTATAGGAACAATAGAAATCAGTACTGATATCACAGAAAAGAAAAAAGCTCAAAAGGAAATCGAAAAGCTCAAAAAACAGATGGAATTCATTCTTGGAGTAACAAAAACAGGACTCGATATCATAGATTCTGGATTTAATATTGTCTATATAGATCCTGAATGGCAAAAGGTATATGGTGATTATAAAGGCAAAAAATGTTATGAGTATTTTATGGATCGCAAAGAAGTATGCCCTAATTGCGGAATTCCTAAGGCTCTTAAAACAAAGACAATTACCATTACAGAGGAAATTTTAGTGAAAGAGGGCAATAGACCTATACAGGTAATTACAATGCCATTTCAAGATGAAGAAGGCAAATGGATGGTTGCCGAAGTCAATGTTGACATTACTGAACGTAAAAAAATAGAAGAAGAACGTATCAGGAGCCAAAAACTTGAGTCTATGGGTATATTAGCTGGAGGGATTGCACATGACTTTAATAATATTTTAACAGCTATCATTGGTAATGTTACATTTTCAAGAATGCTCCTGAGAGAAAATGAAGAAGCTTACAAAGCCCTCGAGATGGCAGAGAAAGCATCAAAGCGGGCAAAGGACTTAACACAACAGTTACTCACATTTTCGCGAGGTGGAGAACCAATAAAAAAATGTTTATCTATCCCAGAACTTCTGAAGGATACTGCTCTTTTTGCATTAAGCGGTTCTCCAATAAAATGCGAATTTTTTATAGATGACGATCTTCTTCCTGTTGAGGCTGACGAAGGACAGATGAGTCAGGTCATAAATAATCTCCTTATTAATGCAATGCAATCAATGCCTCAGGGAGGAACGATTAGAGTTTATGCTCAAAATGTGACTATAAATGAAGAAAGCCTATCACTCAAACAGGGGAAATATGTAAAAATAATAATACAGGATGAAGGGCATGGCATACCAGAAGAGTATATTACAAAAATTTTTGACCCTTATTTTACAACCAAACAAAAGGGAAGCGGTTTAGGACTTACTACTGCTTTTTATATAATTAAAAAGCATGATGGAGAGATAGATGTCAGCTCAAAACTTGGAGTTGGAACAACCTTCACGGTTTATTTGCCGGCAACAGAGGGAGCTGTCAATTTAATGAAAGAAGATACAGGAAAAATTCCTGTTGGTAAAGGGAAAATTCTTGTCATGGATGATGAAGAAATCATCAGAGAATTCACCTGCCGTATACTGACCCGTATAGGTTATGAGGTTGAGACTGCAAGTGATGGTGCTGAAGCAATTGAACTCTATAAAAAGGCAAAAGATTCAGGAAAGCCGTTTGATGTTGTTTTACTTGATCTGACAGTACCAGGAGGCATAGGTGGTAAAGAAGCAATGAATAAACTTCTTGAAATTGATCCTCATATTAAAGCTATTGTTTCAAGCGGTTATTCAAATGATCCAATTATGTCCAGATATAAAGAATTCGGTTTTAAGAATGTCGTCTCAAAACCTTATACAATGACTGAACTCAGCAAAACTTTGAAGGATGTTCTTAAAAAAAGTTTCTGAAGAGCTATTTTTAATTTATTACTGTCTTATTTCTTCATTATGAATCCACTAACAATAATCGAAAAATACTATGATAAAAAATCAAAGGCATATGATATTTTGATTAATCATAGTACTATGGTTACAGCAAAGGCTCTGAAAATTGCAGAAAAGGTGAGGCACCTAAATCCTGACTTTTCTTTTATTCACGACGCTGCAATGATTCACGATATCGGAATTTTTCTGACAAATGTCCCTGAGATTGGGTGTCATGGAGATAAACCTTATGTATGTCATGGATATTTAGGCAGAGAAATAATTGAAAAAGAGGGATTCCCTATTCATGCTCTTGTTTGTGAAAGACATATTGGCATGGGTATTTCTATTAAAGACATTGAAGAAAAACATCTGCCTCTTCCTAAGAGAGATATGATTCCAATATCCATCGAGGAACAGATTATCTGTTTTGCAGATAAATTTTTCTCTAAGAAACCAGCTTTTCTAAATAAAGAAAAGCCAATCGGCATAATCAGAACGTATATCAAAAAATTGGGGGACGATAAATTAAAAAAGTTTAATGAATGGCTAAAAGTATTTGGCAATCAATAGATAATCTTTTCCAGAAAAAGTCCATTCGGTGGAGCTGTTGGGCCTGCAAGTCTTCTGTCACAAGATATAAGAATATCTTTTATACATTTCTCTGAAATCCTTTCTCTACCGACTTCAACAAGAGTTCCAACAATATTTCTGACCATATGTCTGAGAAACCCATTTGCCTCAATAATTATCTTGATAAAATTACCTTTAAGAGATACGGTCATGAAATCAATTTTCTCAAGTTTATTTATCTCTAAAGAAAAAATTTCTCTTATCGGATTTTTTACGCTGCTTCCAGCACCCATAAAAGAGGTGAAATCATGCTCTCCAATGAGCGTTTGAGCAGCTATATACATTTTTTTTAAAGCAAGCTTCTTCTGAACAAACCAAGTATATCTATTGATAAATGCTGATGGTTCTCTTTGATTTGCAATGATATAAAAATAACTTTTTTTGACCGCATTTTTTCTTGGATGAAAATTTTCTCCAACTTCAGATGCATCGAGAATCCTTATGTCCTTAGGAAGAAGTGCATTTAATGCTGTTTTAATAGTTTTCGTCTCAAATAATGATGCTGTATTAAAAGTTGCCACCTGCCCGAAGGCATGTACTCCTGAGTCAGTTCTACTCGCTCCGATAACCCTTGACACTTCCCCTGTTATCTTCAATATCCGGTCTTCAAGAATCCCCTGAATAGTCTCACTCTTTTTCTGTATCTGCCAACCATGATACGATGCACCGTCATATTCAATAATAAGTCTTATTTTTCTCATATTTTATGAATATATCATACTTTAAATCTGTCCGAAATAAATATTAATCCTGCAATAAATTAAGTGATATGGCTCGATTTAAGAAGCAAAATCACGGGCAACCTCAAAAATCCCCCCTTGCCCCCTTTTCCAAAGTGGGGAATAAATCTACGCTCCACTGAAGGGTTACTAATTGATTGTTTTGAAAAGCAATGATTATACTTATTCTGCTAAAATAATTAGAGTGTAGAAATTGAGATATTTCAGAATGAGAAAGATAAAGAACAAAAAAGTTCTGGAAGCCTTTATAAAAATCCTGAAAGAACGTGCTTCAGGAGTCAATAATGATATAGAAAAAACGGTAAAAGCAATACTCTATGATGTGAAAAGGAATGGCGACAGGGCAGTTTTCAAATACACAAGGCAATTTGATTACGCAAAAACAAAGGAATTAAAAATATCTCCTAATGAAATATCAAAGTATGCATCTATGGCAGACAGAGAGGTAGTAAAAGCCCTCAGATTATCTGCAAAAAGAATAAAGTCCTTCCATAAAAAACAGATTGAACAATCCTGGTCATACACCGAAGGTAGAACTTTACTTGGACAGGTGATAAGGCCACTCGAAAGAGTAGGGGTATATGTCCCGGGAGGTAAGGCATCATATCCTTCTACTGTTTTAATGAACATTATCCCAGCACAGGTTGCAGGCGTCAGAGAAATAGCAGTCTGTGTCCCAACACCAAGAGGCGAGATAAATCCATATGTTATGGCTGCGATAAAATTGCTCAAGGTAAAGGAGGTTTACAGAATAGGTGGAGCACAAGCAATAGGCGCTATGGCATATGGGACAGATTCGGTCAGGAAGGTTGACAAGATTGTTGGCCCAGGAAACATTTATGTGGCGACAGCTAAGAAGCTTGTTTTTGGAGAAGTCGATATAGATATGATTGCTGGCCCAAGTGAAATCATGATTATTGCAGACGACTCAGCTAATCCAATATATGTTGCGGCTGATTTACTCAGTCAGGCAGAGCATGATGAACTTGCATCATCTATACTGGTTACAGACTCAATGAGTCTTGCTGATGCTGTTAATAGAGAACTGATGAAACAGCTTGCTAATCTTAAGAGAAGAGAGATTGCAAAAAAATCGGTAAGCAATTACGGGGCTATTATTGTTGCAAAAGATATTAAAGATGCAATATCAATAGCAAATGAGATTGCCCCTGAACATCTTGAGATTATGACGAGAAATCCTAAAAATATTCTACCATTAATAAGGAATGCAGGTGCAATCTTCCTTGGAGATTGGACCCCAGAGGCATTGGGTGATTATTCGGCAGGACCGAACCATATCCTCCCGACAGGTGGAACTGCAAGGTTTTCATCACCTCTTGGAGTCTACGATTTCATAAAGCGTTCCAGTCTCCTCAGTTTTTCAAAAAAAGGATTCAAGAGTATTTCGGAATCAGTCAAGTTAATCGCTGATGCAGAAGGGCTGGAGGCACATAGAAAAAGCATATTAGTAAGAGAAGATTCTAAGTTTTAGTCCGTTTTATTCTCTCAATAATCTCTGTGGTTGATATGCCTTCTACATAAGGAAGGCTATAAGTCATTTTTGCTATATCCGACCCGATAATATCCTCTTTCTTCCAATCGCCTCCTTTAACAAGGATGTCTGGTTGTATTAATCCTATCAAATTGTAAGGGGTCTCTTCATCAAACAATATTACATAATCAACCATGTCAAGAGAGGCTAAAACTTCTGCACGTTGGTCCTGAGGATTTATTGGTCTTTGAGGTTTTATAGAAGAGACAGATTTGTCTGAATTTAAACCTACTATTAATATATCCCCGAGTTTCTTTGCTTCTCTTAGATATCGAATGTGTCCCACATGAATAATATCAAAGCATCCGTTAGTAAAAATAATTTTTTTTCTATCTCTTCTTAATCTCTTAACAGATTCACTCAATTCATCCCAGGTAACTATTTTCCCCATTGCAATTTCTTCTTTGCTTTCTCTAATATTTCTATCTCGCTTTTGTAACCTGCCCTTTTAATAGCTTCATAAACAGGAAACCAGGAAACACTCTCCACCTCAAAATCGTGCTTTGAAGTATCTCCTCCCTGATATTCCATAAGAAAAAAATGGACTGTTTTCTTACATTTTATATTTTCTTCTTTCATAAAAAACCAATAGCTTATCTTCCCGAGTTTTTCAATAATCTTTCCTCTCAACCCTGTTTCCTCTTTAACTTCTCTGATTGCGGTCATTTCAGGACTTTCACCACTGTTTATAATACCTTTTGGTAGACACCAAATCTTTCCTCCCTTAACTGAAACCATAGCTATCTCTATGTTGTTATTTTTTCTCCTGAATAGCACTCCACCTGATGATATCTGTGTTTTGAACATTGAAGATTATATCATGGAAATGGTTTTCCAGTAATAAGCCTCATTATATCGTTATAAATTACAAAAACCATTAGGGTTAATAAAAATGCAAGACCGATTTTCTGGCTTATAGAAATAATTTTTTCATTGATAGGTTTACCCCTTATTTTCTCGATACCGAGAAAAAGTATATGACCTCCATCAAGTATAGGGATCGGGAGAAGATTTAATATGCCAAGATTAATGTTTATAATTGCTATAAATATGAAGAAATTCATTAACCCTTTTGAAGCCTGTTCACCTGCAAGCTGAACAATCATAATCGGGCCCCCTATTGTATCCATCGGTATAACCCTCTGGATCAGTTTTACAATAGATACTACCGTCAAGACTGATATTTCCCCTGTTCTTGCGATGCTATCATGAATTGCGTTGATAAACGAAGCCTTTTTTATAAATGTACTGCCTGAAGGTTTAATCCCGATCAGCCCGATCTCTTTTACTTCTCCAAATAAATCTTTCACATTCTTCTTTTCTGGAATTATCTCTGTATAAAAAACTCTATCCTTTCTATTTATCATAAATTTAAGCTTTTTGCCTGGACTTTTATGGACTATCTTTGTCATTTCATCCCACTGATTTATAGAGATCCCGTCAATCTCTGTTATTCTGTCTCCCTTAATAAGGCCAGCCCTTTCAGCTGGCGTATCAGTTAATACATCACCTACTTCGGGAATTAATGTTGGGACCCCTTTAAGAAAAATGAAGAAAAATATTAATACTGCAAAAAGAATATTAAATAAGGGACCTGAAAATACAATAACGAAACGTTTCCATACAGGCTGATAATTATAGGCAAAAGGCTTCTCATCTTCTGTGAGTTCTTCGTCAGGTGCTTCTCCTGACATTTTGACATATCCACCGAGAGGGACTGCTGAAATCATATAATCCGTGTCCCCGAATTTTTTTCCGATGACTTTTGGTCCAAATCCAAGTGAAAACTTCAGGACTTTTACTCGCATTAATTTTGCAACAAGAAAATGCCCTAATTCATGGACAAAAATAATTATTCCAAGAAGGATTATTGCTGATAAAAAGGTCATATATTTACATCCTTATTTTATTAATAATCTCCTGTGCCTTGATTCTCGCCCATCTGTCTGCTTCTAACACCAGAGAAAGTTCATTAGCGTCTGTAACATTATGCTTTCTCATGGTTTTCTTTATGACGATAGGGATATCTGTAAATCTGATTTCACGATTCAGGAATGCATTTACAGCAACTTCATTAGCTGCATTCAACACAGCAGGCATTGTACCACCTGTCTTTAATGCTGCATAAGCGTATGATAGACAAGGGAACCATCTCAAGTCGGGCTTACTGAATTCGAGTGACCCGATTTTTTCTAATTTAAGTCCTGGTAAGATGCCTGAAATTCTCTCAGGATAAGTGAGAGCATAGGAAATGGGGCCTTTCATGTCAGGATACGAAAGCTGAGCGATTGAACTTCCATCATGAAACTCTATAAGGGAATGTATGATACTCTGTGGATGTATAACCACATCTATTGATGCTGGTGGAAGTCCGAAAAGATAATGAGCTTCTATAACTTCAAATCCTTTGTTCATAAGTGTTGCAGAATCAATAGTTATTTTCCTGCCCATTTTCCATCTCGGATGTTTGAGTGCTTCCTCTGGTGTAATTTGATTCATTTCGCGAAGCGTTCTGCCTAAAAAAGGGCCTCCAGATGCTGTCAGGATAATCCTCTTTATATCCTCTTTTTTATGACCTTGCATGCACTGGAAGATTGCACTGTGTTCGCTATCAATTGGAAGTATCTTCGCTTTATATTTTTTTGATGCCTCAGTCACAATCTCACCAGCTACTACAAGTACCTCTTTGTTGGCAAGTCCGATCGTTTTTCCTGAGCGAATGGCTGCAAGTGTTGGTACAAGACCTGCTGCACCTACAATAGCTGACAGAACAAAATCCGAATTCTCATGGATGGCAGCCTTTGTAATACCTGTTGCACCTGATAAAATATTGAATGATAGACGTTTACGAAATTTCTTCTGCAATTTTTCGGAAGCTTCTTCATTTGATACAACCACTAATTCTGGTTGAAAAGACTTTATCTGCTTTTCGAGTAAATCAATATTGTTCCATGCTGTTAAAACTACGACTCTAAATTTATCTCTATAGCGTGATACAATTTCAAGTGCATTTCTTCCAATCGAACCAGTTGACCCGAGGATGGTTAAGCGTTTCATGTTTGATATCTTGTAACCCCCATTATAATCAAAATCCAGTAGAAAACAGGACCGGTGAACAATGCACCATCAATCTTGTCAAGAACTCCACCATGCCCCGGTATCAGAACGCCAGAGTCTTTTACCCCAGCATTGCGTTTGAACATAGATTCTACAAGATCACCTATCACGGATATCGTTCCAATAATTATACCAATAACTAATGCAGATGAAAGAACAATGGATTTTACGACAGTAGCCTTCATAAGAACGGCTCCAGTAATTCCTCCTAAAACTGAGCCTACAGCTCCTGCAATAGTCTTATTAGGACTGATTTCAACATAAAGCTTTTTCTTTCCAATTCCTTTGCCAATGTAATATGCCATTGTATCAGATGACCATACAGTTGCATATAGAAAGATAATCCACTCTGGCCCAAATTTACGTATATACGTCTGAAAAATGAATAAGCCAGGTATATATAATAATCCAATTAGAGGAGTAGAGAGATCAGATATTGAATTATTAGGATCTCTCTTGATAAAAAGCCTTATGGTAATGAGAACCAGTAAACATAGGATTATGATGTCAGGTACGAAATCTTCAGAAAAGTAAGTAACGCCGAGGATTGACAAGCCGGATACAAGACAAACATTTCTTAATATTCCCTTTACTTGGAACATAGAATAAAATTCTAACATTGCCAGAAAAGATATAATAAACAATAGAAGCATATAATACTCAATTGGAAGATACATAATATAAAGATAAATAAGCGGAAGTAAAATGAAGGCAACTATTAATCTCTTAAAATGCATTTGACCTTACTGGGATACTTCCAAATCTTCTTTCCCTCCTCTGATAATCCTGTATTGCGATGAGGAATTCATCCTTTGTGAAATCTGGCCAGAGTGTATCGGTAAAGTAGAGTTCTGAATATGCTGCCTGCCAGATCAGAAAATTGCTGAGACGCATTTCACCGCTTGTCCTTATGATGAAGTCAGGAGGTGGAAGGCCGGCTGTGTCAAGATGAGAATTTAAAATCTCTTCGGAGAGGTTTTCTGGCTTTATCCCAGCAGCAAGTAATTTTTTTACTGTTCTTAGAATTTCATCCCTTCCACTGTAACTGAGTGCGGTAATAAGCTTCATCCCTTTATTCGATGCGGTCTTTTCCTCGGCATGTCTAATTATATACTGTATATGTTCAGGTAACCTCTGTATATCACCGATTGTTTTAAAAACGATGTCTTTATTAATTAATAAATCAAGTTCTTTTTTTAAATAAGATTCAAGCAACATCATCAAAGTAGCAACTTCAGCAGAAGGTCTCTGCCAGTTTTCTGTAGAAAAGGCGTATAGAGTCAATACATTGATCCCGAGCTCTACAGCAATCTCTATTATCTCTCTTGATCTTTCAACGCCACGTCTATGGCCCTCAATTCGTGGAAGTCCCCGTTGCTCTGCCCATCTTCCATTGCCATCCATTATAATTCCGACATGTTTTGGTACCCGTCCGTATAATAGCATCAGTCTATATCCCCTTAATCGAATAAACAGTTAAAACCTTCCCAAATGGATTTTCTCCCTTAAGAATCTTTCCCGGTCTAATCCCAAGCATGGGACTATTAAGAACTAATACTTTATTACTATCTATCATATAATCATGAATATTTCCATTTAAATCATTTATTAAAACATCTTCTTCCATTGAAAGTCCATTCCACCACAATGTCCTTATCTGTGAACTCTTATAACCGATGCCCTTGACCATTTCTAATAATGGGATTCTCTTAACAAAAAGAATCTTATTATTTCTTGATAGCAATCTGTCTTTTACTGACCATTCGCCCCGCTCAACCATAACTGTAGGTGTTGATTTTTTAAACGTTTTTGGGAAACCACCTGTATTACTTGTGCCTTTCCATAATTTCACATTGTCCGTATTGTAAAGATTCAGAACCCCTTTTTCATCGTATGCGAGTATTAATTTCCCTCCTCTCTGATCAGGAATATAAAAAAAATCGTAAATATTAACACCGGAAGGCAATTTTAAGTCATCATGCTTTTTATAGCCTTTCTCATAGATTATTCTGAAAACATTTCCCTCATATCCTTCAGCTATTGAATATTTTTGAGCAAGGAGTTTATTGTCAAGTTTTCTTAAAAAGACTTTTTCGTTATAAAGTAGAACAAATTCATTATCTCTAAGCTCATATATAAGAGAAACTACACTCCCTTTTGGGAATAGATTTTCAGACACACTACTGTCAACACTTTTTACATCAAGTCTATCCCCGAGTATCTTTGTGATAATTATCTCTTCTCTGCCGTTATTATTAAGATCAATAGCATCAAGCCAGATAATATTATCAGAGGAATTTCCCTTAATGTTAATCCCCCCTAAGGCGGGTTGGAGATCAACTCCCAGCGTAAATATAAGAATATCCTTATCAGTACTGAGGATAAGTTCCTGTTGTCCGTCTCCGTTAACATCACCTGATGCTATCATATATGCATCAAACGGTAAATCAATATCAACCCTATGTTTTTCTTCATAGGGTTTGAAGTATTTATCACCAATCCTTAGATCTTTTAAAAAATCATTGTCAATCGGCAAGCTGATTTCAGAGAATTTTTTGCCATCAAATGCCCAGAAAAGCTTCTGCTGAATAATTGTTTCTGTATCATCTTTTTTGAAGGATAAAAAAAGCACAACCTCAGCCCCTAGTTTATTTGCTTCAGCAATAATCTTTTCCGTATCATTTGTCTCGATATCGGTATCAATCAACTGGAATCTACCAGTATCTTTCAATAATTTATAGTAAGAATCAGCTATACGCCACTCAGTATCGGGTGCCTGAGCGAAAAGCATATTGATCTGCATTTCGGATATTCTTACTTTATCGCCCTCTCTTACATCACCGTTTATTATCTCACCTGAAGAACTATCTTCATATGTTTCTTTGATCTCAAGCTTTCCAATAAAAGACTCCATATATCCTATGGGTTCTTTTGTAACAGGATGTTTAAATGGTGCTTCTTCCCTGAAAATGTTGAATCGCATACCTGCTTTAATAGAATTCTTTTCTCCAAGATCAATGATTGCCTTTCTCCCATCAACAATCTTTATTGTTCCTGACAAGGGCTTAAAAAAAGAGATAGCCTCATCCCTCATTTTTATGAATATATTATCGGAAGCAAAGACTGTTGATAGTGAAAAGTGAATAGTAAAAAGTGGTATTAAAAAAAAGATCCATAAAATATTTTTTGTTTTTTCTATCATACTTCTGAATTCTGATATCTGTCCTCTGACTTCTCTAATTTTGCACATCTTCACCTGCCCTTTGATAGTCTCTCAATAAGTGGATACGGAAGTCGCTCTTTGAGCATTTTGTTCTGTACGGCCTCAATATTATATTTAACACGTAATATCTTGATCTTAGTACCTTCAATTATTGAATAACATGCCCTCGGATCTCCATCTCGAGGTTGACCGATACTACCAGCATTTATTATATACCTGCATCCTTTCTTTATGGTTGCAGTTTCCCTGTATGTAACTAATTCACCAGATGGTGCTTTTTCAATAATAAAAGGTTGATGGCTATGGCCGAGAAAACAGAATTTATTTTGAAAATAATGAAAATTAATCTCAGCATCCCAGAGCGTGAAAATGTAATGCCATTCATCAGGCGCCTTTGGTGTTGAATGTACAAAGAATATGTCCATCTCATGCAGCTCTTTCTTCAGAAGGAATGACCGCAGGATTCGTTCTGTTTCTTCATTAAGTACATGTTTAGTCCATTCTATTGCATAGCGCGCATATTCATTAAAATACTTAATATCTGTTATTCCAAGAACACCCCAATCATGATTTCCAGCAATAAGGATTTTGCACTTTTTTTGAAGGAGGTCTATGCACTCATTAGGGTTTGGGCCATATCCAACAGCATCACCGAGGAAGAAAATGTCTTCCAGCCCTTTACGATTAATATCTTCAAGAACAGCTATGAGTGCTTCAAAATTTGCATGAACATCAGAAATTACAGCAAAATGCATCATGTTTTACCTGCTTCTTTTGCTATGCGATCGAGTATTCCATTAAGAAAGAAAGCTGACTCTGATGATGAAAATTTTTTTGCAATCTCGATCGCCTCATTTATAGTAACAGCAGCAGGTATATCCTTTCTATAAAGTATTTCATAAACTGCAAACCTAAGTATGGTTCTATCAACCGAAGCCATTCTTTTTAATGCCCAGTTTTCAGTGACACGTTCAATCATTCTATCTATTTCATCAATATGTATTAAAGTTCCTTTTACGAGTTCCTCTGTAAATTGTCTTATATCCTTATCCGCTTCTTTATCCGCCCAGAAATGATGGAAGTTCTCATTGCTGATCTTTTTTTCTGTAAAATCTATTTGGAACAGCATCTGAAGAGCATATTCGCGTGACTTGCGTCTTTTCATTTAAAAGTAAATGTTGGATAGCAGATAATGAGTAGTGAATAATTTAGTTCGTTATAGTATTTAAAATTGCTTTTACTCGTAGCTTGTAACTCATAGCTCATAACTTTTTCAGAAGTTGTGCCATTTCGATAGCTGTTATTGCTGCATCCCATCCTTTATTACCGCTCTTTGTACCTGCTCTTTCAATAGCCTGTTCAATAGTATCAGATGTAATGATTCCGAATGCTATAGGTACCCCAGTCTCGATAGAGACTGATGCAATTCCTTTTGAAACTTCTGCAGCAATATATTCAAAATGAGGCGTAGCACCTCTGATGATTGTGCCAAGACATATTATAGCGTTGTATATGCCTTTTAACGCCATTTTCTTTGCTACTATAGGAATTTCAAAAGAACCTGGAACTTTGATAATGTCAATATCGTCTTCTTTTGCACCATGCCTTATGAGTGCATCCTTTGCACCATCAAGAAGCTTGCTTGTTATAAACTCATTAAATCTGCTTACCACAATCCCGAATTTTAACCCTTTTGCTTGAAGCTCTCCTTCGAGAATCTTCATAAACCCTCCCTTGATTTAAAAACTAATTTTTTTATATAACTAAACGCTATCCAGCATATGCCCTAATTTTTTCTTTTTCGTTTTGAGATAGATTATGTTTCTTTCATTAGGTTTTGTCTCTATTGGGACTCTTTCCACCACCTTTAATCCATATCCTTCTAATCCTACAATCTTTTTTGGATTGTTTGTCATTAGTCTCATCTTTCTTACCCCGATATCCACAAGTATCTGAGCTCCTATGCCGTAATCTCTTAGGTCGGGTTTGAAGCCGAGTTTTATGTTAGCCTCAACTGTATCAAGCCCTTTATCCTGTAACTCATAGGCCTTCAATTTATTAATAATGCCAATCCCGCGTCCTTCCTGTTTCATATAAAGAATTACTCCCTTGCCTTCTTTCTTTATCATTTCCATAGCTTTTCTTAATTGTTCTCCACAGTCACATCTTTCTGAAGAAAAGACATCTCCAGTTAGACATTGTGAGTGTACTCTTACGAGCACTTCATCATCTGGTTTTATTTCTCCCTTGACCAGTGCAAGATGTATAGCGTTATCTATATCATTCGCATATGCAGTTAAATTAAATTCTCCACCATGCTTTGTTGGAAGTTTTACAGATACAAGCCTTTTAACGAGTAATTCTGTCCTCATCCTGTATTTGATGATGTCTTTTATAGTGACTATTTTGAGATTATGTTTTTTTGCAAATTCCATTAGTTCTGGAACACGTGCCATTGTGCCATCATCATTCATAATCTCACAGATAACACCTGCTGGAATTAATCGAGCCATTTTTGCTAAATCAACCGAACCCTCTGTCTGGCCTGCCCTCTGTAATACACCACCTGGACGTGCCCTTAGAGGAAAAATATGTCCGGGTTTTGCAAGGTCATCAGGTTTTGTCTTGGGGTCAATAGCAGTTAATATTGTTTTTGCCCTATCCGCAGCAGAAATTCCTGTTGTTACACCTCTTTTTGCTTCTATAGAAACAGTGAAGGCAGTTCCGAATGGGGAAGTATTGTCATCTGTCATAAGTGGAAGTTTTAATTCTTCTACACGTTCAGGGGTAAGAGAGAGACATATAAGACCTCTGCCATATTTTGCCATGAAATTGATCGCTTCTGGGGTGACTTTCTCTGCTGCCATGCAAAGATCACCTTCGTTTTCACGATCCTCGTCATCAACAAGGATAATCATCTTCCCCTTTTCTATGTCCTCAATAGCTTCATCAATAGTATTAAATTTATACTTCTCCATCTCCTAAATCCTTTTCCTTAAATTTATGAATTTAAAGATATCCTTTATCTTTAAGAGTCTTCATAAAATTTAATTCTCTATCCGTTTGCTTACTTAAAAACTTTGCAACATATTTTCCCAAGATATCCGCTTCTATGTTAACGGTGTCACCAGGGCCCTTTAATCCTAAGGTTGTTACTTTTGCAGTATGGGGAATAATAACCAAAGTAAAACTATTCTTAAATACGTCAACAACAGTAAGGCTTACTCCATCAACTGCAACTGATCCTTTCTCTACGATAAAATTCATAATATGCTGTGGGACTTCGATCTCAATTTTCAGCATATCACCTAACTTGACCTTCGACCTGATTGTCCCTACTGTGTCAACATGACCTGTTACAAAATGACCACCAATCTTAGAGTGGGGAGTAAGTGAAGGCTCGATATTAACAAAATCACCTGTTGCAAGACTGCCCAGATTTGTACTATGCAAAGTTTCATCAGAAAGATCAAAAGAAAGCTCCTGATTTTGCAAATTTATTAAAGTGAGACAGACTCCGTTGACAGAGATGCTATCGCCAAGTTTTATAGATGGCACAACTTCCTTTGCTTTCAGCGAAAGAACTGTTTTACCAGCAAGCTTTTTCACAGATTTTATTACGCCCATTTCAACAATAATACCGGTAAACAATCTATTCCTCTACATCGATCTTAAAGTTAAATGTTTTTTGATACAGACCGAGATAATTTACTGTCTCTGACCAGGAAGTTCTGATACGGACAGTTCTTTCTGTTTTAGTTACAGTTATCTTGTCTGGAGACAGGGGTATCTTGAGCTCTTGAGCTCTCTCCAGAACCTGTTCCTTTGCCCTTTCTTCGTCCCCAATAGTGATTCTTGCAATCTGTTTGGTATCAGATTTTAAAGCAGAATATTTATAGTATGGTATACCGAATACGATCCCTGCATAAACCAGCAATGCAAGAATAATAAGTGTCGAAACAAACTTGATAAAACCTTTTTCGTTATTTAAAGCTTTCATCCTATTAACCTCCCTATTCTGTTAAATCGCAACCAATTATCAGGGTCCCATGACCAGTAAATAATAAGAGCTTTTCCTTTTATATCTTCTAAATCTACAAACCCCCAGTACCGACTATCATAACTCTGGTCACGGTTATCCCCCATTACAAAAACCTTACCCTTTGGCACGGCTAAAGGCCCAAAGTTGTCTCTTGGGTCAAAACCATTAGGTCTCACGTTTTTATCATAATGGTATGCATAGGGTTCTATAATACGCTTTCCATTCAAATAAAGTGCCTTATCTTTTTCTTCTATCACATCCCCCTCAATAGCAACAACTCTCTTGATAAAATCCTTTTTTGGATTTTCAGGATATTTAAAGACTATTATATCGCCTCTTTGTGGTTTTCTGAATATAAAAATTTTCTTATCCGTAAATGGGATTTGTGTGCCATAGATAAATTTATTCACAAGGATATGATCCCCTACTAATAAAGTCGGAATCATCGATCCAGAAGGTATTTTAAATGCCTGGACCACAAATGTCCTTATGATAAGCGCAAGGATAAGTGCTGTTATTATTGCTTCTAAATATTCTCTTAAAAGATTTTTCTTGCTCTTCATGCCTTTACCTGCAATGCCAGCCCCGCAGCTCCTATAATCCCTGCATCATCCATTAATAATGAAGGTATTATCTTTACCTTTGTGAATAATGCTTTAAATGCCCTTCGGGATGCTTCTTTTATAGCCTCACGCACATAAATTTCCCATGCCCCGACAAGACCTCCTGTCAGTATAATAGCATTAGGGCTTATAAGATTGATGATATTTGCAATCCCTATTCCAAGATATTTTCCTGCGTTTTTCAATATTTCTCTGGACAATAAGTCACCATCAAGTGCTGCTTTATAGATATCCTCTGCTGTCAGCTTATAGAAATTACCATTACAAATTTCTTTTAAAATACTTTCCCTGCCTTCTTCCAGGAGAGATATTGCCTTTGTAAGTATAGCTGTTGCAGATGCAAACATTTCTAAGCAGCCATAATTACCGCAATTACATTTTACACCATCAACACTTATAGTCATATGCCCAACCTCTGAAGAAATATTCATTAATCTCCTTTCATATACATAACCTCCACCTATGCCGGTACCGAGCGTGAAAAGAAAAAAGTCTTTTAAATCTTTTCCTGCACCAATCCACATTTCGCCGAATGCAGCCGCATTTGCATCATTCTCTATAATTACAGGTACATTAAATTTTGCTCTTATTTCTTCGACAAAATTTACCTGTTCTGCAACCTTGAGATTTGGGGAAATCAATACTCTATTATCTTCTCTATTAACAAGACCAGCAATACCTATACCTATCCCAATAATCTGATCGTTGATAAGATGGTTGATTGCTTTCAACAATGAATCAAGAATCGCGCCAGAGATCGGCTCCTTAATTTTTTTAACAATTGAACCACCCTGTGAGATCAGTCCTACCCTCATATTTGTCCCGCCAAGGTCTATTCCTATAGCAAACTTTTTTCCCATACTTGCCTATTTCTTCTCTTCTCTGTAAACTTCTATTGCGATCTCCGGACACATTTGAGCACACATACAACATCCGGTACACCTTTCTTCATATTCAACTGATGCAGGGAAAAAGCCTTTTGTATTGAATATCTCTTCAATAACGATAACGTTTGAAGGGCATACCTTGATGCAATAGCTGCATCCTTTGCAGAGTTCTTTATCTATTACAATTCTGCCTTTCATAAAGATCTGTCAAGCATTTCTTGTGCATGTTTAAGTGAGACATCTGTTATATTGCCACCGAGCATACGGGCTATTTCCTGTGTTCTCTCTATGTCTGTCAGTTCCTTCACTTCTACAAAAACTTTTCCTCCCTTTTGTTTTTTTTCAGTCTTGAGATGAAAATCGCCCACAGATGCTATTTGAGGAAGATGCGTTGTGCAAAGCACTTGATGTTTAATCGATAGTGCTTTAAGTTTTTGAGCAACACTATGGGCTGTTTTTCCTCCAATTCCTGCATCAACTTCATCAAAAATTAGTACTGGTATACTATCGAAATCTGCGAGTATGCTCTTTAAAGCGAGCATAACCCTGGAAAGCTCACCACCAGAAGCAATTTTTGCAAGTGGCTTAGGAGGCTCTCCTAAATTAGCGGTAAATTTAAATTCTACCTTATCAAGGCCATAAGAGGCAAGAGGTTCTTCTTTCAAATCCACTAAAAACTGCGCATTAGTAAGAGCGAGATCTTTAAATTCTTTCTCTATTAAATCTTTCATCATAAGAGCAATTTTTTGCCTTTTACCAGAAAGCGAAAGTGCAGCATCCATAAGCATTTCCTGTTTTGATTTCAGTTCAGCCTCAATTGCTTCAACCCTTTCGTCAACAATTTCAAGGGCTTTTAATTCTTTTTCTGCCTCTTGACGATAAGCTAAAATGTTTGCTATCCCCTCGCCATATTTTTTCTCGAGTTTTTTGATTAAATCGAGTCTTGATTCAACTTCTTCAAGTCTTGCCGGGTCAATCTCATATTTATTTTTATATCTTCTAAGCATTCCCGATGCATCTTCTATTAAAGGTTTTGCTTCTTCAAGCAGGCTCAGGATATCCTTAGCAGTATGGTCTATTACTGCAATTTCTCTTACTTTAGATATGATTGAAGAAAGCCTTTCAATACATGACCCTTCCTCTCCATAAATCATTGAATATGCTGTTTCAGATAGTTCATTCAATCTGCTCAGATTGGATAGAATAGCTTTTTCATCCAAAAGGTGCTCTTTTTCATCGATTTTCAAAGAGACGGAGTCAATCTCATTAATCTGGAATCTCAAGAGATCAGTCCTGTGTGCTTTTTCTTTCAACTTTTGTCTTAAATCTGTTACCTCCTTCTTTAGTGCTGCTACTTCTGAATAAAGTGCACTTACTTTCTCTCTGTCGTCCCTGAGTCTTCCGAACTCATCAAGAAACTCTCTGTGCATTTCTAAAGAAAGGAGGCTCTGGTGTTCATGTTGTCCGTGAATATCAACAAGTTTTTTGCCAATTTCTGCAAGGCTCTGCATACTAACCATTATATCGTTTATATATGCTTTACTCTTTCCTGATGCAGATATATAACGTCTCAGAATAAGACCTTCAGAAATGTCTATGCCTATATCAGGTAAAGATCGGGTATTATCTATCTCAAAATAAGCCTGTATGATTGCCTCTTTTTCGCCAGATCTGACTAAATCTGATTGTGCCCTGCTGCCAAGAGCAAGACTGAGAGCATCTACTAAAATGGACTTGCCAGCACCAGTTTCACCTGTCAGAACATTCAATCCTGCTTCAAACCTAATTCTCAAGTCATCAATAATAGCAAGATTTTTGATTCTGAGCTCTTTCAGCATTCATTGAAGAAAAAACAACAATTAATCATATGGTGAATATTTTATAAAAAAACCTTTCTGGTCACCAATATACTGCTCCCAGTTAACATCTATATGTGAAACCTTCGCACCTGGTGGTCCTTCATAACATGATTGAATAGCCTTTTCAATAAGAGCTTTTTCACCTTCAAAGAGTGCTTCAACTCGCCCATCTCTTAGATTTCTCACCCAGCCATTTAGTCCGAGGCCACCGGCAATATCTCTTGTAAAAGCTCTGTAAAAAACTCCCTGTACTCTACCACTTATGAACAGATGTGCCCTTGCCTTATTCATATCCAAAGAAATTATATCATATTTATAATTTCTTACTCATCAGGTTCCATCTCTATTTTTTGTCGAATATGTATTGTGCATATGATCAAATCAGTCGGAATTAAGTTTAATCCAACATAATGCAGATATTGTTCAAAAAAAAAAAAAAAATTCATGAAAGTGTCTGTTTTCCGTGACCGTTTTTTAAGGATTACGTACAATGGATAACAAATATCGGTATCAATCCCGATTATACTCGGGACATAATTTAATTTGGGTTAATTTAGTGCAATTGACTTACTTATGGATTATGCATATAAAATATAAAAACATGTCTATAAAAGATTATTTCCTAAACCTTTCTTTAAATAAAAAGTTAATAGCGATGATGATCTTTTTAAGCCTCATACTTATTTCGATCTTAACATTTATTTATTCACAATCAGAAAAGGCTTTACTAACTGAACTTGAAACCCAGACTGAAGAATTATCAAAAGCTATACAAGTTGGCGTTGAAGAAGTAACAAGCAGTGGTTATTCCGATGATAGCAGACTCCAGAATTATCTAAAAGAACTTAAAGCAAGAGGGGTTAGCGAGATCTCTATAATCAGTAACAATGATGAAATTATCGCAAGTACGAATCCAGTAAATATAGGGCAAGAAGTGAGTCTTAAAAGAAAAGAACGAATAATAAAGGCAGAACTTGGAGAGCCTCTCTCGAAAGAAGGGAAAGTATATAATGTAATTTTACCTGTTATCGCAGGCAATGAACATTATGGTTATATACATCTTACGATCAAGACTGAGGACTTTTCCAAGATTCTCAGGGCTTCTGCAATAAAAAGGGCAGTTGCTACATCTGTTGTTTTTGGCATCGGAATTATTATAACGATCATTTTATCATGGATGTATACAAGACCATTAAAAAGTGTAGTTTTTGCAGCAAAAAGTGTAACAGCTGGTGATCTTAATATAAACTTAAGAACTGACAGAAAAGATGAAATCGGAGAACTTACACAGAGTTTTAATTCTATGGTTCAAAAATTAAGAGAAGAGAATGCTCTTAAAGAAAAACTGAGAGAGGCAGAGCATCTATCTGGAATTGTACAGTTGGCTAAAGGGATTGCACATGAAATTAGAAATCCCTTGAATTTTATTAGTCTTTCCATAGACCATCTACAGGAAAAATATACTCCTGCAGTAGTTGAAAAACGTGAGGCATTTGATTCCCTCATTATGAGTATAAAACATGAGATACAGCGTCTCAATAAACTTGTTGGGGATTTTCTTGATTACGGAAAACCCCTGAAATTAAGTCTGATGGACGTGGATCTCAACAGATTGATTGATGAAGTGATATCACTTGTGAGAGTTAAGGCTGATAAGGAAGGCATCAAGATATTTCTTAAACTTGGGCAACTGCCGAGGCTACATTTAGATCCTGAATTGATAAAAACATGTGTATTAAATATTATTTTAAATGCCTTTCAGGCGATGAATACCGGAGGAATTCTGACGGTGAATACAAATAAATCAAATGGTAATGTTTATATTACAATCGAAGACACTGGAACAGGTGTCTCAAAAGAAAATATGCAGAAACTCTTTGATCCTTTCTTTACAACAAAAAAAAGGGGACTTGGGCTTGGACTTTCTATGACAAAAAGGGTTGTTGAAGAGCATGGAGGAAGAGTTGATTTTCAGAGTATTGAAGGCAGAGGAAGTACAGTAACTATTTCGTTGCCCGTTACAATGAATAATCTATAAAATCTATCCTCTCAGTTGTTTGCAATTTTTAATATGAGGTTAGAGATTAATGTCAATTATATTAATAGTTGATGATGAGCCCTTACAGAGGGATATCCTTAAGACAATTCTTGATGATGAAGGATATGAAACATATACTGCCCCATCAGCAGAAGAGGCGTTAAAAATGATGAAAAAAATTATTCCTGATGTGATTCTTACTGATCTTAAGATGGAAGGGTTGGATGGTATTGAATTTATCAAATCATTACCAAAGGAGCCTTTCGATCCCCCTACTATTATTATGACTGCATATGGAACAATATCTTCTGCTGTAGATGCTATGAAGAAAGGGGCATTTGACTATCTTACAAAACCACTAAATAAGGATATTCTTTTATTAACTGTTAAAAGGGCAATTGATAAGGCTGAATTACAAAAAGAGAATGCCCAGCTTCAAAAGGCACTTTTTGACAAATTCAAGATAGAAGGCATTGTAGGTAACTCAAAGAAAATGGTATTAGCTTTTGATATTATGAAAAAGGTATCATCGAGTAATGTTACCGTTTTGATCACTGGTGAAAGTGGCACGGGTAAAGAGCTTGTCGCCAGAGCTATACATTATAATAGCCCAAGGAAGTCAAAACCTTTCACAGCATTAAATTGTGCTGCTATTCCAGAAAATTTAATAGAAAGTGAACTTTTCGGTCATGAGGCAGGTGCTTTCACAGGTGCTATATCAAGAAATATCGGCATTTTCGAATCAACAAATGGCGGAACCATCTTTCTCGATGAAGTTGGAGATTTACCTGCTCATACTCAATCAAAGATCCTGAGAGTGCTTCAAGAAAAAGAGATTAGGAGATTGGGAAGCCGTGAAAGTATCAAGGTCGACGTTCGAATAATTGCAGCTACTAATAAAGATCTTGAAAAAGAGATTTCTGAAAAAAAGTTTCGAGAAGATCTTTATTACAGATTGAAAGTTATAAATATAGAACTTCCTCCACTCAGGGAGAGAAAGGAAGATATCCCGGTTCTGATAGAATTTTTTATAAAAAAGTACAATCAGGAATTTGGTAAAAGAATACAGGGGATTGATGAAAAGGCTTTAGAGGCATTATATAATTACAACTGGCCGGGTAATATAAGACAGCTTGAATCTATTATCGAACGAGCTGTTCTAATCTGTGATACACGAAATATAGAGGTCGGGGATATAAAAAGTGAGTTAAGATTTTTTCAGAATAAAGACTTCTACGATTTTGAACTACCTGACAATGGGATAAATTTTGAAGAGTTTGAAAAAGAACTCCTTAAGAAAGCTATGCAAAAGGCAAATGGGGTTGCAACAAAAGCAGCAAAACTTTTAGGAATGAGCTATAAAACTTTCTGGTATAGATGGGAAAAGTTTAATCTTCAATCCCCAAAAGAGAAAACATCTCCTTAAATAAGGAGAATCTCGATAGTTATTACTTTTATTTAATCGTAATTTTTAAATGGCATGCTTGTTGCAAAATTATAATGTAGTTTATTTGCTCAAAATTGAAATTAACTCCAAAATGTAATTGAAGGATGCTAATAATGTCTGAATCATTAGCATTAAAGAAAGGAGGTGAAATTAAATGAAGAAAACTTTAGCATCAATTCTTACCATTATCTTTACATTTACAGTGATGTCAATATGTTATGCAGGAGTGTCAGAAACAGTTCCAGCAGAGAAAAAGGCTGAACAAACCGTAGCTCCTACTGAAAAGCCAAAGATTAAGCAGATTACCGGCGAAGTTAAGTCAATTGATCCGAAAGCTATGACTGTCACAGTAATGAAAAAGATAAAAGATCAGGTAAAAGAGATTACTGCAGTGGTAATTGATAAGACAAAGATTACCATGAACAAAGATAAGAAAACCCTCTCTGATCTTAAAGTTGGAGATAAAGTGACAATGAAATATACGGAATCTGCTGGCAAGAATATAGCAAAAAGTATTTCAATCAAGCCTGCAGCATCTGCTGAGAAAAAATAATATTTTTATTGAAAACAGGGCATAGTATTCAATGCCCTGTTTTCTTTATTTGAGATTTTACTTTTTGCAAAGTATTCTGAACACGGCATTGATAGAAATCGTCAAGTTTTTTTAGAATATCAGGATATTTTTCGAATACCTCATCAAGAATAAACTTATTGAGCTCAAAAACCTCAATTTTATCTACTGCAATTATAGAGGCTGTTCGTGGTCTTCCTGTGAGAAATGCAACCTCTCCAAAAATATCTCCAGCAGAGAGTGTTGCAAGCTCGATCTCTTTCCCGAGCATATGAGCTACGACTTTTGCGTGTCCTTTGTTTATAAAATAGATAGAATCGCCTGAATCTCCCTCTTCTAAAATTATCTGCCCAGGGGAATAAGTCTGTGGTTCTATACGATTCATAATCTGGATTATTTCGTCTGGTGGTAATGAAGCAAAAATAGATGGAATTTTGGTGACAGATTCCTTCATCGACAGTTTATCATCAATTCTTTCTATCGGTTCAACTGATAAAGGTTCTTCTGTTTCAGGCAACTCAGTTGAAGGAATTTGGGGTTCTTCGCTGTATGAGGTTCTCTCAATAAGATCTTCTATCTTTGAGGATACTTGCTCTTTAAGTTCAATAGGTTGTTCTATAGTTTCTGAAGAAACATCTTTTTGTTTATGTATTTCTTCAGCTATTTCTTCTAATCCAAGAGGCAACCCCTTTTCTTCTTCAAGTTTATATCCTTCATCGTACTTTGGTTCGATATAATAGGCTGAAGGTTTTTGAGATTTTGCTTTATCAATTTCGAACATCAATTCCTTTGAGAGTTTTAATGCTTCATCATTTTCTGAATCTAATCTCAGGATTATCTTATAAAGTGCAAGGGATTTCTGGATAAATCCCTGATTCTTCAGTAACCAGGCAGACTTATGATATGCAGAGATTGCACGAGCAGTATCATTCATCCTCTGGTAGATATCTCCAAGTTTTAGCAGTACCTGTGCGTTGTCCTTTTCTGTTTTGCTGATTTGTTCAAGAGAGTTCTTGGCTCCTTCCCAATCCTGCTTTTTGAGAGCACTGTAATAAGATTCCCAGTATTTTTTACTCATCGGATATATAATAATTCTAAATAAAAAACAGTTTCAATACCACTTTTCGATTAAATGGATAAGATGCTTTGTAAATAATTCACCTAAACATAATGTATAGTATATACGAATATAATATCAAAAACACAGGAGGTTTATCTTGAAAAACAAGATTTCCATTGAAATGGCTTTGCGAATTAAGCATCTTCCACCTTATCTTTTTGCTTCAATAGACACAATGAAACAAAAAGCAATAGAAAAAGGTGTTGACCTTATTGACTTAAGCATTGGGGATCCAGATCTCCCAACACCTTCTCATATAGTAAAAGCTATGAAAAAAGCGGTTCAAAACCCTGTTCACCATCGTTATCCTTCTTATGAAGGGATGTTGTTGTATAGAGAAGCAGTTGCAAGATGGTATAAGAAACGTTTCAGGGTTAGCCTCGATCCTTACTCAGAAGTTCTTTCGCTCATAGGCTCTAAAGAAGGTATAGGACATATTCCGTTAGCCTTTGTTAATCCAGGGGATACAGTTCTTGTCCCATCTCCAGGTTACCCTGTTTACTCTACAGGCACTCTCTTTGCAGGAGGAGAAAGTTATTTTATGCCTCTTAAAGAAGAATATGCTTTTTTACCAGACCTTGAGCAAATACCAAAAAGAATATGGCACAGGGCAAAACTCATGTTTATTAATTATCCAAACAATCCTACTTCTGCCATTGCACCGCGTGAATTTTTTGAGGAAGTAATCCATTATGCGATGAAATATAATGTCATTGTCTGTCATGATGCTTCCTATACAGAAATTTATTTTGACAAAAAACCTCTTAGCTTCTTACAGATTCCAGGGGCAAAAGAGGTTGGGATTGAATTCCATTCTCTTTCAAAAACCTATAATATGACAGGTTGGAGAATAGGATTTGCTGTTGGAAACAGAGATGTTCTAAAAGGACTTGGAAAGATAAAAACGAATCTCGATTCCGGGGTTTTTCAGGCAATACAGGAGGCAGCAATTGTTGCCCTTGATACAGATGATAGTATTCTTGCCCCTATTCGACAGACATATAAAGAGAGAAGAGACATTTTATTTAATGGCTTAAAAAAACTCGGAATCCATCTCTCTAAGCCCTCAGCAACATTTTATATCTGGACAAAAGTACCATCGCCTTTTGATTCAATGGGATTTGTAACTCATATTTTAGATAAGGCTGGGGTTCTCGCTACACCAGGAAATGGGTTTGGATCTTCAGGAGAAGGCTATGTAAGATTTGCCCTTACTGCATCGGTAGCACGTATCCAAGAAGCGGTTGAAAGATTGAGGAAAATTCTTTAAAAGATGTCTAAAGCCTATATCAGTATTGGCTCAAATATCGGGGAGCGTGAAAAGAACTGCCTGCGTGCTATCGAACTTATGGAGAAAGAACATATTACTGTTATAAAACAATCTTCTATCTATGAGACTGAACCATGGGGAGTTAATAATCAGCCATTGTTTCTGAATATGGTGATAGAAATAGAGACAGACTTAACCCCACTTGAATTGTTAAAGGTATTAAAAGATATAGAAAAAAAGATGGGTCGAGTGAATTCGTATCACTGGGGGCCACGTATTATTGACCTTGATATTCTTTTATTTGACAATCTTATAATAAATATGGATAATTTAATTATTCCTCATCCTTTTTTACATGAAAGGGATTTTGTCTTGAGGCCCTTAAAAGAAATTGCTCAAGAGATTAAACATCCTGTATTGAACAAAAGTGTTGATGAACTATTTAGGGACCTCCACAAAAGTTAAAAATGGAGATTCTTGATTTAGATACTATATCTTCTTTTCTGAACCAAGTCTCAAATCTGACAGGATTCTCACTCTCTTTCTATGGGCAAGGGGGTAATGTTTTAATTCAACAGCAAGATGAACCAAAGATGCTTTCATTAATAAAGTCATCTCCTCAGGGCAGGGATTTATATGCTGAATTTATAAAAAAGCATCTTGAAAGAGCTTTACAAAGAAGTGATGTTTCTATATACAAAGGACCTGCAGGCCTTTACCATTTCTTTATACCTATTCGAATAGATAATACATCTTATTTAGTCATTGGGTGTGGTGTTTATTTCTCTTCTGATGATTTTAAGAACTTTTATATGACAGAATGCCAAAATTACGGGTTTCTACCCGAACAAATAAAAATATTTGAAAACAGTCTCATTCCCAAAGTGTTTCCCGAGGTCCAATCTGCTGCAAGACAAATCCAATCCATTGTAAATCTTTTTTTCAGAAATGCTCAAAGAGGCTATTTTTATGAGAAAAGATACAGGTCCATTAAAACAATTCTTAGTATAATATCTGATATAAATCTGGATAAAGAGGCTGAAGGAATTTTTGATATACTGGCTGATGCATTACTATTTTTGTTTAATGTTGATAGCATATCTATATCGACAAGGCAAAACAATACATTAAATATGCAAATAAATGCAGGTCGGTTAAAAGACTATCTGCTAACCAGACAAATACAATTAGAAGGAATTACTTCAGAAGTTATAGAGAAAAAAATCCCAATTTATACTGATTCAGTTATTGATATATTGCGTATTGGCTTTGATGACAAAATTACATCAATTCATTTATTTCCTATCATTTCGGAAAACACCGTAACCGGAATAGTATGTATCTTAAACTCTTCACTCTCCAGAGAAGATATTGAGATTATATCTGAGATTTGTAGAATAACTGGTTTTATTTTAAGAATTCTTGATTTGCAGAACATATATACTAAATGCACAAAAGAATTAGACATTTTTAATATAGCAACAGAACGTCTCAGGCCACTAAAAGAGCCTGATTTACTATATGAAACTATATTAGACATATCGGTGCGTCTTGCGAATGCAGATAAAGGCTCTGTGATGTTGTTAGAAAATGGCTCATCCTACCTCATAATAAAGGCTGCTAAGGGAATAAACAAAAAACTTATGCAAGAAATAAGAATAAAGGCAGGTGAGGGAATTGCAGGCCTTGTCTTTAAAAAAGGTACTCCTGTAATAGTAGAAGACATTGAAAAAGATATGCATATCCCTGCAAAAAAGAGACCAAAATACAAGACCGGCTCATTTATAAGCATTCCGCTTAAAATTGAGGACAAGACAATAGGCGTTCTGAATATCGCTGATAAGATAACGGGTGAAGTCTTTTCTGAAGGGGATTTGAAGCTACTGAGGTCTTTTGCAACTTATGCATCTATTGCATTAGAACGTTCAAATTATTACAGCCTTGCCGGCGTCTTGAAAGAATTATCAAATACAGATTCGCTCACAGGACTATTTAATAGGCGATATTTTGAGGAGAGATTTTTCGAGGAACTTCAGCGTTCAAGTCGTCATAACCTCGAATTTTCATTGGCTATGATTGATATAGATGACTTTAAACTATTTAATGATACAGAAGGACATCTTGCTGGTGACGAAATATTAAAGAATATTTCCAATATTGCAAAGGAATCATTACGTGTGATTGATGTCATTTCACGGTTTGGGGGAGAAGAATTTGCGGTCATAATGCCTCAAACTGATAAAAATGAGGCGTTTCTGGTTGCTGAAAGGATAAGAAAATCTGTTAAGGAACAAATATCAAAAACATGGACTTTATTCCCTAAAGATCACATAACAATCACTATTGGAATTTCTACTTTCCCTTCAGATGGGAAAGATCGCAAAGAAATGATAAAGAATGCAGATAAAGCATTATACAAAGGGAAGATAGAAGGGAAGGACAGAACCGTCTTATGGACAAACTAACCTTAAGCCCTTTGTACAAAATCTCCAAAATTTTTCAAAATCTTTAGCCCCACTGTCTGACTTTTTTCAGGATGAAATTGAGTTGCAAAAATATTATCTTTCCAGATCATTGAAGTGAATGTTATGCCATAATCAGTTGTAGTTGCGACGACGTCCATAGTTTCAGGTACAACATAGTAAGAGTGTACAAAATAAAAAAAAGAGTCATCTTTTATCCCATCAAAAATAGGGGGTTTTCTAATAATTTTTACATTGTTCCAGCCCATGTGAGGTACTTTGAGATTTAGATTAAACCTTATAACCTTTCCCTTAAAGACATCTAAACCCTGATAAATTCCAAACTCTTCTGACTCTGAAAAAAGAATCTGAAGACCAAGGCATATCCCGAGATATGGCTTTCCTTTTTCGATGGATTTTAAGATAGATTCGATAAGTGACATCTCCTTAAGATTCCGCATGCAGTCTCTGAAGGCTCCTACCCCTGGAAGAACTATTCCACTGGCATCATATACTTTTTGAGCTTCTTTAACGACTTTTACAGGAACACCGACTTTGAGAAAGCCTTTCTCAACACTCCTTAAATTTCCCATCCCATAATCAATAATTGCAATCATAGAGTTATTATTATAATAAGAACACAGATTAATTTCCTTCCCCGAATTGGGCTTTCGTTGACATGCCAGAAATTTAATTGATATACTCCATTAGTATCTACCATGACTCAGAAGGAGATTAAAATTTAAATGAGTCTTGTAGGGAGAATTGAGGATCTTGCTCTTGCCGATATATTTCAGATCTTAAGCATTGGTAAAAAGACAGGCATGCTCATTCTTAAAGGGCAACGAGGAAATGCCTTCATTGTGTTTAAAAATGGGTTAGTTGTAAGGGCTGAAAGTGATGATATGGAAAGTTCGTTGGGAGAAGAACTTCAGAAAGCAGGTATAATTAAAGACACTATTTTAAATTTAGCAATAGAAGTTCAGAAAAAGCTTCCTTCAAAGTCTGTTCCAGAAATACTGTTCGAACTTGGATCAATTACTCAAGCTACACTTGAAAAATTCACAAAAAAGAGAATAGAAAAGGTTGTTAGCCACTTGCTTGTCTGGCAGCAAGGTGACTTCCAATTTGAGCCTGATGAGACCGATCCAAAAGGCAAGATTGATATCAGAGACATAGGCTTTGAGATATCAAAGGGTATGAGTCCAGAGTATCTTCTAATGGAGGGCGCAAGGGTATATGATGAGTCTATACAGGCTTCTGCAATAGCAACTGAGAATCTGGCTGAAATAAGTGAAGAACGAATATCAGAAGAAGATTGGGAAATCAGGCCTCAAATTGAGAGAAAAGATATCGCTTCCCTGAAAGCATTGACACAGGAATTAAGATTCCCGAATTCTGCCTCTGAGATAACACTTCTTATCCTAAGATTTGCAAGTGAAATATTTCAACGTGGAATAATTTTTATGGTTGGAGATTCAGAGATAGTTGGATTAGGTCAGTTTGGAGTTGAGATTGAAAATCCAGATGAAAATATAAAAAAGATTAAAGTTTTATATGAAAAAAGCAAATTCCTTAAGAATATTATATTGGAGAAACGTCCTTATAAAGGAATTCTCGAAAGAGATAGCATAACAGAATTAATCATCCGTGAAATTGGAGGGATATGGCCTGATGAAATCGCCTTATTCCCAATTATTGCAGAGAATAAAGTGGTAGCACTTATATACTGTGATAATAGTATGACTGGAGAAAAGATACCAGAAACCGAAGGGTTTGAGATATTTATAGACCAGGCAGGTCTTGCACTCGAAAAATCTTTACTTCAGAGAAGATTGCAGGAAATAGAAAAGAAGACTCAATGATAATGTTTTTTTTAAGTTGATTTGTTAGAATTTAAAAGAAATGAAAGAGAGCATATCAGGAAAATCTATTTTAATCGTTGAAGATTCAGCAACGACAAGGGCTCTCATTAAGGCGATAATAGAAGAGATTGGGGATGTAAATATCGTAGAAGCATCTTCAGGATTTGAAGCTTTAAAACTCCTGCCAACACAAAACTTCAATCTCGTAATTACTGATATTAACATGCCAGACATCAATGGACTTGAACTCATAAGTTTCATCAAAAATACACAGAGATACAATCATATTCCTTTAATAATTATAAGTACTGAAAGAAGCGAAGAAGACAAGAAAAGGGGTATTGCTTTAGGGGCAATGGCTTATATTACAAAACCATTTAAGGCTCAAGAACTTCAGGAAATCGTTATACAAGCATTCACTCATGAAAGCATCTAAGAGGGAATATATTGCTGAAGCAGAGGATCTCCTATTTGAGTGCCAACAACACATACTCGAAATACAGGACACATACCAGACAACTTTAAACCCTGATACCATTAATGCACTTTTTCGATCCTTTCATACCCTGAAAGGACTTTCAGGTCTCTTCGGTAATAAAGGAATAACAGACCTCAGCCATGCTGTCGAGTCTTTATTGGATGACATCAGACTCGGAAAGATTACTGTCAACGAAGACGTGGTAGATTTCCTTTTCAGAAACCTTGACATATTGAGATCTGCAGTTGAATCGGTCAAAGAGAATAAGGAAACGGATCTGACGGAGCAAGTGGAACGAGTAAAAACATTCAGGGAATCATTCAAAGAGAGCAAAAGCGAACTGGATATCAAGGGTCTTATTGATGAATCAATATTAAAGGTCCTTTCAGAATATGAAGAGCATAGACTAAAGTCAAACATTAAAAATGGTAAGGGTATTTATCTATTAAAGGCAATTTTTGAACTTTCGAGTTTTGATACATCTCTCGATAATCTTATAAAAATCTTAAAAACAAAGGGAGAGCTTATCTCTACTTTGCCGGTATCAGCAAATGTACCTGATGGCTCTATCGGATTTAACCTGCTGTTCGCAAGCAGCAAAGAAAATAACGAGATAAAACAGGAGCTTGGCAATGACATTGAGTTACTTGTCGCACCAAAACAGACCAGTAAGAGCCTACCTAAAAGGCAAGAACAAACACTTAAGAGTACAACAACCACGGTAAGAGTTGATATAGATAAGCTTGATAGAATATTGAATACCATAGGAGAGTTAACCCTTGCAAAGGATGCTGTAAAGAGGATCGGGGCAGAAATGTCCAATATTTATGTACATTCTCCTTTCATTCGTGATGTTCACAAGATATCACAGACACTGGAGAGGAAGATATTTGAACTACAGGATGAAGTACTTGCAATCAGAATGGTGCCAATCGGTCAAATTTTTTCTCGGCTTGCGCAGGTTATAAGGCGGTATTCAAAAGAGATGGGCAAGGAGATAGAGACAATTCTTTATGGTGAAGATACCGAGCTTGATAAATCATTGGCTGAAGAAATTATCGACCCGCTTATGCATATGGTAAGGAATTCAATAGATCATGGGATAGAGCCGATTGAAGAGAGAAAATCTAAAGGGAAAAAAGAATTTGGCGTAATTGTTTTAAAGGCGTATCAGCGTGGTAACCATGTTGTAATAGAAGTAAATGATGATGGCAGAGGAATAAATTTAGAAAAAGTCAGAAGAAAGGCTATTGAAATGGGTTTGATCGACCCTCATTCAGTTGTTGATGATAAAGAACTTGTGAATTTCATATTTACTCCGGGGTTTAGTACAAAAGAAGAAATAAGTGAAATTTCAGGCAGAGGAGTTGGCATGGATGTTGTTAGAGAAAAGCTATCAGCATTGGGAGGTTTTATCGAAGTTCAGACAAAGAAAGATGAAGGAACATCCTTTGTTCTTACTCTCCCGATCACCCTTGCAATAATAAAAGCTTTACTTGTTAAAGTGGGTAAAGCGAAATTTGCTATACCACTTACAGCAATATCAGAAACTATTGCAGTAGAACATAAAGATATTCAGACAATTGAATGGAAGGATGTTTACTATCTTAGAGGGGAGATGCTTCCGATTATCTCTTTAGGCAAGATTTTCGATATAGAAACAGCACAGAATGAAATTTTATTTGCGGTTGTTGTTGGTTTTGGCAAAAGAAAATTAGGGCTTCTTGTAGATGAAATACTGGAACAACAGGAGATTGTAATAAAGTCACTCGGAGAATATTTTAAGGGGATAAGTGGGTTTGCTGGTGCAGCAGAGATTGGGAGACATGAAGTTATTCTGGTTCTTGATGTCGAGTCTATTATAGATAAATCCCTCAAAAGACAGGAAGGTGTTTCATATGTATGAAGAATTTTATGGGCTCAAACAAAAACCATTCAGTAAAACACCTGACCCAAGATTCTTGTTCCTAAGCAAAAATCATGAAGAAGCACTTGCAAGATTACATTACGCTGTTGAAGAAAAAGAGCTTATTATACTTACAGGTGAAGTAGGCAGCGGTAAAACTACTATCACAAGAGCGCTCATGGATTCATTAGGAGAAAAATATAGAGTAATCCTTATCATTAATCCGCGCCTTACACCAACACAACTTTTAAGAACTATTGCGAAACGTTTTGATATAGATGTCCCATATAATTTTAAAGATAATCTTCTTGACTCAATTTACGAGAAGGTTTATAAAGACTATGAATCAGGTATAACACCTGTGATTATTATAGATGAAGCACAATTAATTCCTAATAAAGATACTTTTGAAGAAATAAGGCTTCTTACAAATTTCCAGCTCGATACAACGAATCTTCTAAGCCTCATTCTTGTTGGACAAACAGACCTGAGGAGAAGATTGAACCATAAAGTATACTTGCCACTCCGTCAAAGGATAGGGTTTTTTTATCACCTCAAACCTCTGGCTCAGGATGAAATAAAAAATTATGTTGAACATAGATTGAGGATTTCTGGAACTGAAGAACCTATTTTTACAGATGAAGCGATTAAGCAGTTATATCATTATTCCGGAGGGATCCCCAGACTTATAAATAGTATTGCAAATTCTGCACTCTTAGATGGTTTCGGCAAAGAACTCCGGATGATTGACGAGTATATTATTAAAGATGCTGTTAGAGAGCTTGGCTTGAATGGATATCGCGAAAATTAGAAAAAAATTAAAAGAAGACCAAAAAACAAAGGCTGAAAGTAAACCTGAAACCTTAAATGAAATTAAGAAGAGCTTTTCAGAGCAGCAGGATATTGAAGCAACCATTCAACCCGAAGAATTCACTTCAGTATCTGAGACTGTGGGAAAAGAAGAGAAAGAGTCTGTCTTAAAAACTACAGATGTTCAAGTACCTGAAATTATTACCACTGTTGATAGAGGAGATGAAATTATCGAGATTCTGACTTTTAGTCTTATGAATGAAGAATTTGCTTTTAAAATAACCAAGCTTGATGAGATTCTTAAGTATCAAAGGATAACAAATGTCCCCAAAATGCCGAAATATGTTTTAGGTATAACCTCTCTCCGGGGTAAAATCATTCCTGTAATAAGTTTGAAAGTGAGACTCTCTATAGTTGATGAGCAAGAAAATGATGAAAAAAAATCAAAGATACTGATTCTTAAAGGACCGAAGGGTCCCATTGGAGCGATTGTCGATAAGGTTAATGGCGTTATCCGTATGCCAAAATCAGAGCTTTTGCCTCCTCCGACTCATCTCTCTGAGGCTGAAGCGAAATATATTGAGGGCGTTGCAGTAATTGATACGCGCTTCATTTCAATACTGAATACTGAAGAAGTAATTTCAATAAAATAACTTTATATATAAAAAGGAACATTTAAACAAAATGTTAACAACAAACAGAGGAAGAAAATACGAGATAAGATTTATATTTTTTATCTTAGCACTGTTAATTGCAGGTGTTTTGCTGGGTAGCACCTTTTTATTATTCAAAGACAAGAGACTTATTCAGTATGCGATAATTCTTATAATCGGAATTGTGGTCACCGGTTTTTTCGCTTTTTCCATTGCAAAAAGACTTTTTATCCGTCCTTTGTGTTATCTCGAAAAGACTGTTAAATCAATATCTGAGGGGGATTTTACTATTGATGTAGATTTCACGACAGAAAACGAAATCGGGCAAATACTTAAAAAGATAAATGAAAAATTCCATTCTCTTAATTCAATGATAAAAACCTTAAGGAGTAGCCTTTACCAGACATTAGAAGAGGGGAAAAAAATAGAAGGTGATATAAAAAGAATATCTGAAAGTACAGAACTCGAATCTGAAGCAATATTAAGCATAGCAAGTTCACTTGAGCAAATGAATTCAGCTACTACAGAAATTTCTCAAAGCACAGAAAGTCTTGCAATCTCAACAGAACAAAAGGCTGTATCACTTGAAGAAATGGTATCCAGTATTGGAGAGGTTTCTAACAGTGCACAGGAACTCTCTAATACAGTAGATGCAACATCAGCATCTATAGAAGAGCTCTCAGCTACAATAAAGGAGGTAGCTCATAGGGCGGAAGAACTTTTCGAAGCTTCTGAAGAGACTTTAGCGGCAACGGAAGAAATTTCTTCCTCAATAAAAGACGTAGAAGAGAGTGCAAAAAGATCTGCAATATTATCTGAAAAAGTAAAAAATGATGCGTCGACCTTCGGTATTGCTTCTGTTGAGAAGACAATAGAAGGTATCCAGAATATTAAAGTATCTTTTGAAAAAACAGCTATGTTTATTAAGAAACTTGGTGGACGATCTGATGAAATAGGCAAAATCTTAACTGTAATAGATGAAATAACTGATCAAACAACTCTGCTTGCGTTGAATGCAGCTATCCTGGCTGCACAGGCAGGTGAGCATGGTAAGGGATTCTCTGTTGTTGCAGATGAAATAAAAGACCTTGCTGAGCGGACATCTTTCTCAACACGAGAAATATCAGAACTAATTCGATCGGTTCAGCAGGAAGTAAAAGATGCAATCTTTGCTATGGAAGGTGGGATGACTTCAGTAGATGAGGGACTAAAAGTTGCAAGGGATGCAGGTGATTCATTGAAAAAGATTGTGGAAAGCTCGATCCAATCAGCAGAAATGGCGCTCTTTATTGAACGATCTATGGCTGAACAAGCAAAAACTACAAAGTTAGTTTCAAATGAGATGGAGAGGATAAAAAATATGGTATCCGAAATTGCAAAGGCTACAACGGAACAAAGCAAGGGGGCAATTCTTATAAATAAAGCTACCGAGAAGATGAGCGACGTAGCAAATCTCGTAAAATCTGCAACGGCAGAACAGCTTATAAATATAAAACAGATAGCTGAATCTATTGAGCTTGTTTCTGAAAAAAACCGTCAGATTGCAAAAGCCATTAATGAACAGAAGATAAGTTCCAAACAGATATTCAGTTATTTTGAAAAAATAAAGGACATCCCCAAAAACAATTTAAATACAGTCTCTGAAATCAAGCAGGCCTTAAAAAGATTATCGACAAATATGGACTTCATCATAAAGGAAATGGAAAAATATAAATTTGGGAAGGATTTAGCAAATTCAGCAAATGATAAAGATATTTTATCTTTCTTCATTGAACCTTCTAACTTATCAACTCTTGAAACGAGAGAGAAATTCAGCCAGCTTACTGATTATCTCGAGAAAAAATTACAGAAAAAGATAGAATTGAAAGTTGTGTCCAATGATGAAAATGTTCTTGATGAGATTAAGCAGTGTAAACGATATTTATGTTATGTTGCTCCGTCTACATATGTGAAGATGAATACGAGATATGGAGTTCAAGCAATTGCAAAAATATTGTTAGGTGGAAAGTCTTTTTATCGCTCTGTGATTATCGGGAGAAAGGATGGAGAGATCAACAATCTTGAGGATTTAAAAGGGCGTACTTTTGCCTTTGGTAAAACACACTCACTTTCCAGTTACATAGCCCCGAGGATTTTACTCCTCGATAGTGGTATCGAATTAAAAGATTTATTTCACTATGATTATCTCAGCTCCCAAGAAGAAATCGTAAATGCTGTACTTCAGGGTGAATTTGATGCTGGTTGTGTAACAGAAGGTGTAGCTATTCATTTTAAAGACAAATTGAAATTCATTAAAATTTCTGAAGATTTACCAAACGTAGTCATTTGTGTCAGTAAAGACCTGTCACAAAAAGTTAAGGATACTCTCAAGTCTGTACTTTTAGAACTTACAGATAAGGAGTCTGAAAGTGCTAAAACTCTTCATTCAATTGACAGCCAGCTCAGCGGTTTTCAAGGAACATCTGATGCTGAATATGCGAATGTTAGATCTATGATGGTCAGGCTGGGAATTATCGAAAAATAAAGTAAGAGAGGGAATCAATATTTGTGGATAAGATAACAAAGGTTGCTGTTTTCAAGATCGGGGAGGAAGATTTCGGGATTGAAGTTAAACGGGTAGTGGAGATTTTGAATTTGCAAAAGATCCATACAATACCTGAACTTCCAGATTTTCTTTCAGGTGTTATCACCGTTAGAGGTGAGATAATCCCTTTGCTTGATTTAAGAAAACGCTTTAACGTCAAATCTCCTGTTGAAGAGGGACGGATTATAATCGTTAGTTATGACAACGAAAAGATTGGGCTTTTGGTTGATGAGATAAAAGAGATAACCTCTCTTGGCCCTAGTGAAATTATTCCACCACCTTCAATTTTTAAGGGTCTGAAGAAAAAATATTTATCAGGGCTTGGCAAAAAAGATGAAAGAATCATAATTCTTCTTAATATTGATGATCTCCTCACATCAGAAGAGAAAATATTTCTGAAAGATTCAGAAAGGTTTTTAGAAGAAGATGAAGGATCTAAAAGTTCTCCTTAAAAACTCTGATGTTGAGATAAGAAGGGAAGCAATTGAAACTATCAAAGGTAAGTCAGGAGACGAATATGTAAAGTTGCTACTGCTTGCTATGGAGGATACAAGTTGGCGGGTAAGAAACACTGCTATCGATATTCTCCTCGAATATCATCCTGTAGATTCTTATATACATGGTTTAATAAACTTGCTTTATCAGGAAGACAATGCCGGCTCAAGAAACTCTGCTATCGAAGCACTTATAAGGCTTAATACAAAAGTAACACCTTATCTTATTGAAGCATTCAATACACCAAACAGGGATGTTAGAAAATTTATCATAGATATCCTTGGAGAATTCGATGACAAAAGATCCTTGCCCCTCATGCTCAATGCTTTAAGGGATGATGATGAAAATGTCCGGGCAACAGCGATTGAACATATTGGAAAGATAAGAGAATCTTCTGTCGTTGATGCATTAATAGAAATAATCGAGAGTGATGATATATGGACTGCTTACCCTGCAATAGATGCATTGGGGAGAATCGGCGATAGGAAAGCAATTCCTTATTTGAGAAAAGCCCTCGAGAAAAAGCCATTGCGTGCACAAGCAATAAAATCTCTCAGCCTTATTTCGGATAAGGATACGTTAAAGGATGTTATCCCTTATCTAAAAGATCCTGTAAAGACAGTACAGGAAGAAACAATACTTTCTATTGAAAGATACTATCGCAAAGGAGTGACTGAAGATTTTATAACAGGGGAGATTAAGAGAATAATCGGAGTAGATGCATTAGAATATATAATACCACATACCAGATCTCATAAATATGAGGTTAAGGCTTCCGCCATACTGCTACTCGGTTTAATGAAAGATAATAGGGCATACAATGCACTTCTCGAGATCTCACAGGAAGAGAATTTTGTTGATGATGTCAAAAGAGCTTTTGTTTTTATTGGGAAAGACAGTCCTGAATCTTTGTTGACACTATTTGAAACAGAAAGTGTTTATCAGAAACGGTTTATTTGTGAAATAGCAAGTCTCATAGCAGCACCAGTCTATTGTCCCGTCTTGGAGAAACTTATCAAAGACGAAGATGGACATATTCGTTCTATTGCCGCAAGAGGCCTTTCGAAAATTGGAGATCCTAAAGCTATAGACTCTATAAAGAAGCTCCTGAATGACCCCTACGAGGATGTGCAAGAAGCAGCGGTGGAAGCACTATCAGGCCTTGGGAGATGGCTATCAAGTGCAGAGTTTATTGACATGTTGCGAGATAAAAATCCTGTTCTCAGAAAAAATGCAGCTCTAATTCTGGGTAAAATAGGTGCAAAAGATGCTGTACCAGCTCTGGAGTTCGCTCTAAAGGATGGTGATGTACGTGTCCGAAAAGCATGTGTTGAAGCATTCTCACTATTGAAGACTGAAAATTCGGTTAAATCACTAAAACTGGCACTCACAGATGAGGATCCACATATAAGGATCTCAGCTGCTCTAAGTTTAGGCAATATTGGAGGAGAAGGCATTTTAGAGGCGTTGTCTTTTCTTATATCTGACGCAGATGATTCGGTAAGAGTAGCTGTATCCAAGGCCTTTGGCATGCTCTCTGACAAAAGGGCTGTCCAGACACTTATAAAACTACTTTCGGATAAGAATGGATTTGTCGTTACAACAACAATAGAATCTCTGAGCAAGATAGGTGGAGATGAAGCAAAAAATGCTTTATTACAGATGATAGAATCTACTGATAAAGAGATAAGGAGAACCGCGATAAAAGCCATTGCTTCTTATGAAGGGATTGAGGATAGATTAATACCCTTTCTCAGAGATAAAGACTGGGCAACAAGAATGGCTGCTGTTGAGGCATTGGGGCATAGCAGGAAAGATTACGTTAGAAAAGAACTCGAAAAGATCCTGGATATTGAAGAAGACCCAATAGTAAAAAGTACGATCCAGGATAGTCTTGAAAAGACAAAAAGTATAAAGTCAGAATAGGATGAAAGATTTGCATGTTCGAAAAAGAAGAAGTTTTTCCATTATCTGTTGATGTTTTTAGGCTTATTAGAGATTTCATCCGTGATTATTGTGGGATATATTTTGATGATGATTCAAGATATCTACTTGAAAAGAGACTTTCGAGAAGATTAAGAAATCATCAATTTTCGAATTTCAGGGATTATTTCAGGTACCTTCTCTATGATAAAAATCGTGACGAGGAACTTTCGGCCATTATAGATATATTAACTGTAAATGAAACCTATTTTTTCAGAGAACAAAATCAACTCAAGGCTTTTAGTGAAGAAATACTTCAAGAAATCAAGGGAAATAATAAAGATAAAAAAAGACTCAGGATATGGTCAGCCGGTTGTTCTACAGGTGAAGAGCCTTATACAATCGCAATGCTTATTCTTGAAAAGGGGCTTTTCAATAGCTGGGATCTGGAGATATTTGGAAGCGACATCAATCAAAGAGTTTTACAGATTGCAAGAAGTGGTGTTTATAGAAAAAATTCCTTTCGAACAACTGATCCATATTATATAAAAAAGTATTTCAAAGAAGAAGATGGTCTCTATAAAATTTCAGATACTATTAAAAAATATGTAAATTTTACACATCTCAATCTCCTTGATCCCTTTAAAGTAAAATTGGTAGGAATCATGGATGTTATTTTTTGCAGAAATGTATTGATATATTTTGATCACCCTTCAAGGAAAAAAGTAGTAGATATGTTTTTTGAAAGACTTTCAGAAGGTGGATATTTATTGCTTGGTCATGCTGAGTCTCTAATAAACATAACAGCTGCATTTACATTAAAACATTTAAAATATGATATGGTATATCAGAAACCTATAAAAAAAGGAGTTTATAAGGAGTTTATATAGATGTCTAAGATTAAAGTACTTATTGTTGACGACTCAGCATTCAGCAGGCAGACAATTAAAAAGATCCTTGAAGCAGACAAAGGTATAGAGATAGCTGGGATTTCATCTGATGGCTTAGATGCAATGGCAAAAACAATACAGATCAGGCCGGACATAATAACACTCGATTTAGACATGCCCAAGATGGATGGATTCAGCTACCTTAGGTGGCTTATGAAGAATAACCCTACGCCAGTAATAATTGTTAGCTCATTCTCTGACTCAAAGACAGTTTTTAAAGCACTCGAATTAGGTGCTGCTGACTTCATAGCAAAACCTACAAAGGTTGCGTCTGCAAATTTCCAGAATTTACAGCAGGACTTAATCAGAAAGGTAAAAGGGATAAAAAATTTCAGAATGGATAGACTTAGTAAAAACCTTAATCTATTTGAAGAGAAAACATTAGAGACTGCTTTTGCTGAAAAGCAATCCAATGAAATAAAAGCTGTAGCAATTGGAGCATCAACTGGAGGGCCAGCTGCATTGAAGATTATAATTTCACGCCTTCCATTAGATTTTCCAGCAGCGATTGCCGTAAGTCAGCATATGCCGAAAGGTTTTACTGCATCTTTTGCTGATCGGCTTAATGGAATTTCAAAGTTAAATGTAAGGGAAGCAAAAGATGGCGAAGAAATAACAAATGGGAAAGTACTAATCTGTCCTGGCGGATTTCATATGATGTTCAGAAAAAAAGGAAACAAAATTGTTACCGCTCTAAAGGAGCCAAAAGCTACTGATAAATATATTCCTTCTGTTGACCTCATGATGTCCTCGCTTGCTGATATTTTTGGGAATAAGACCATGGGTATAGTGTTGACAGGGATGGGAAGTGACGGCAAGGTAGGCATGATGGAAATTAAAAAGAAGGGAGGTTATACTATAGTAGAGTCAGAAGATACTGCGGTAGTTTTTGGTATGCCTAATGAGGTTATAAAATCAGGTGCTGCAACCAGGGTGTTGCCATTGCAGGAAATACCAGAAGAACTTATCAAATTGGTTACAAAGAATTAGTAAATGGGGGAGGGATGGAAAGAGAACCTTTTTTAACTAAGAAAGCTGACGAATTCCTACAGATTTTTAAACGCGGTGAGGAATTTACTAAAGAATTAATAAAGGAAAATGAGCGTTTGAGGTTCAGGATTGCACAACTTGAAGAAGCTCTTAAAAATGCAGGTAATGAAGAACGGATAAAGATATATGAAGATAGAATAAAAATGCTTGAGCAGGAGTTGAATTCTCTACTTGAAAGATACAGGAAGACCGAGGAAGAGAATAAGGATTTCGCAGCGAAATATGTTGAGGTGGAAGCAGAGAACAATAATCTTGCAAATCTTTATGTTGCGAGCTATCAGTTACATTCAACTCTGGATTTTAATGAAGTATTGCGTATAGTGATCGAAATCATTATTAATTTGATTGGTGCTGAAAAATTTGCAATTCTTCTCATGGATGAAAAGACTAACGAGATGATCCCAGTTGCTGCAGAAGGACTGTCTCTTACGGAAATACCCAAGATTAAGATCGGTAAAGGTATTATAGGAAAAGTGGCAAAGGAGGGAGAGAGTTACTTTTCAGAAAATATCCTGGATTCAAAAGTTATAGATCATGAGAAACCTTTAGTATGTATTCCACTCAAGATAAAAGAACATGTAATTGGTGTAATAGTTATATATTTGCTTTTTTTACAAAAAAATTCTTTTACGAATATTGACTATGAGCTTTTTAACTTGCTTGCTGGTCATGCTGCGACTGCTATTTTTTCATCAAAATTGTATACGCAGTCTGAGAGAAAACTTTCTACAATCCAGAGTTTTCTTGACCTATTGAAAGAAAAACCGAAAAGATAGGATGGTGAAAAGGAGGTCTTATGACAAACATTCTTGTGGTTGAAGATTCTCCCACAATGAGACAATTGATTTCTTTCGCTATCAAGAGAATCCCGGATTCCAGGATTATTGAAGCATCTGATGGAGTAGACGCATTAAAGAAATTATCTTCTGAAAAGATTGATATTATTCTCGCCGATATAAATATGCCCATTATGGATGGTCTTAAGTTAGTAACCCTTGTTAGAAATAATCCTTCTTACAAGCATATTCCTATTATCATGATTACAACAGAAGGTGCTGAAGAAGACAAGAAAAGAGCCCTATCTATGGGAGCAAATGCATATCTTACTAAACCTATTCAAACACAGGAATTGATGAGACTTGTAGATAGTTTTATCAAGTCATAGTTTTATCAGTAAAAAATGGTTAACCTATATTATTTACGAAAATTTTGGCAGATGCAGTATTTGAGCGGTTTTAAATTCCAAAATTCCCGCCATTTTAGGCATTATGAGAATTATACATGATATTCTTTTGGTTGATAGAACGTCACCTTCTGTCAGTTCTGTCCTTAAATAACAATATTTTACTGAAGGAA
>FWPV01001359.1_pt1 | contig 68700 bp, 56 predicted proteins | sample 2228371 | NCBI WGS metagenome assembly FWPV01 (sample SAMEA103939776, study PRJEB20133) | metagenome
CTCGTCCTCCAGCCAGTGCTCCACCCTCAGGCTGGGGTGGGTGTGCGACCCCTCGATGAAGCCCACATCGGCCTGCAGGGTGGCCATCGAACAGCGCCTCGATCTCCAGGGTCTTGTCCGGCAAGGCGGCGGCGCGGGAGCAGAACGAAGGCCGCCACGGTGGTGGTCTGACCTCAACCAACTGACCTCTGCGAATCCCGGGTCGATTCAGGCCGGTCAACACGCCAATGCCACGGATCGTCAGGCCGATCCCGGCCTGAGAATCCGCCTGTTAAAAGCCGAGCTCCCTGACCAACACCATCAAAAGTTGCCGGCCGTATCGCGCGGCCATGGCCTGACTGGTGGCCTCAATGGCCACTCGCCCGCGCCAGCTCTGTGCCGCATCGCCCACATCGGCTGGTGCGCCGATCACCTCAAGCTGCACACGGTAAATGGCTCGTTCCGGCACAAGTTGCTGGTTGCTGTGGCGCACCAGCACATGCCCGCCGTTCAACGCCGCCAGTTCCGGGCGGGCCAGCACCCGTGACGTGTCTTTGTCGATGGCGGCTACTTTCAAGGCAACGGTGCCGCCGATGCCTGAATCGCGATGGAACCGGGCTTTCGCCCCCACCTGTATGCGGGCCACGTCATCCTCATCGAGCCATGTTTCCACCATCCAGGAACTGTTTTCCTGGACCAGAACGGCCAGGCGCTCATCCCTGGCCACCCATTGACCAGGCTGGAGATCCGGGTCCATGTCAAGCACCACACCAGGCCAAGGTGCGACCGGGGTCAGCCGCCGAGTCTCGGCGTGCAGGGCATCCAACTCCGATTCGGCGGTGACCAGGCTTTCGTGCATGGATAGCCACTGCTGCCGGGACTCCTCTGCGAACGCTGCCGTCCCCGCCTGGCGACGCAACCGTTCCACGCGCGCCAGGGCTGCGCGAACGCGGGCCCCCAGTTCCGGCGACGCCAGATGCACCAGGGTCTGTCTAGCAGACACGCGACTGCCGTGGGCCACCGGCAGCTGCGCCAGGTAGGCGCCGGCCGGGGCATGAATCGGCCACACATTCATAGGGCGCAGCAACGCACTGGCGCTCACGCCCGATGGCCAGGGCACGGTCATCAGCAGCAACACCAGGCCCAGGCCCAGCAGCGTGCGCCGCGTGTGCCGACTCGCACGGATGGCGCCGGCGCGTTCGCGCCACGCCCTCCATTCGGACTGCACCGGTTTGAGAATGAACCACACGATTTCGATCACGAACAAAACGATGCCCAGCAGCTTGAAGAACAGGTGGTAGACCATCAGCGCGATGCCGATGAACAGCACCAGCCGGTAAAGCCAGGTCAGCCACGCAAAGGCCACGAGGGCGCAATGGCGCCAGGGCGAGAAGTGCTCTGGCGGCGCCTCATTCAGGCCAAACAGCCCTTCGCGCAACTGCCAGCGGGCCAGGGCGAAACTGCGTTCGTGCAGGTTGGGCATGTCCAGTGCGTCTGCCAGGATGAAGTAGCCGTCAAAACGCATGAAGGGGCTGGCGTTGATGGCCAGCGTCGCCACCCACGAGGTGGTGGCCAGCACGAAGGCCGCTGAGCGCAAGGCGCCATCGGGCAACAACGCCCAGGCCAGGGTGGCCCAGGCAGCGATGACCAGTTCGGTCGCGATGCCGGCAGCGGCCACGTGCAGGCGTTGCCGGGCGCTGCTCAACTTCCAGGCCTCGTTGGTGTCGGTGTAGGCCACCGGCCACATCACCAGAAAGGCCAGGCCCATGGTGGGCACCCGGCAGCCGTGGCGCTTGGCGGTGAAGGCGTGGCCAAGCTCGTGCAAAGCCTTGACCACGAATAGCGCCACGCCATAGGCGGCCAGCCCCTCCAGGTTGAAGGTGTCGACCAGGCTCGCCGTGAAGCTTTCCCAGTGGCGAACCACCTGCACCAGGCCGCTGAGCAGCGCCGCCAGCGTGAGCCACAGGAAGCCTGCCGAGGCCAGGCGGTCCGCCACCGGCTGCCAGCGCGTGAGCCAGGCATCGGGCCGCACCAGCGGCACACGAAAGAACAGGTAGTGGTGCACCAGCCATTTCAGCCAGCTGCTGCGCATGGCCGCCCAGCGCTCGGCCATGTGCCTGGCGCTGTCGCCAGGCTGGGGCTGCACCAGCTGGTTCTGCTCCAGAAAGCGGGCCAGACCGCTCACATCGTCTGCGTCCAGGTTGAGGGTGGTGTTTTGGGCGATGTCGCGGGCGATGCGCTGTCCGTCGCCCAGGCGCCACCGGCTGAGCATTTCAAAGCTGGGCCAGTCGATGCGGAAGAACAGGTTGCGCGCCGGGTCGTGCAGTGTCCAGCTCGGCTGCCCGTCGGGCAGGCTGGGCCCGGGCAGCAGCGACAAGTCTTCGCGCAAGAGGGGCCAGGCCGTGGCGCTCATAAGCCCAGGCTGCTGCGCAGGCTGGCCAGCGGGCGACGCAGCACCCAGTAGATGAGCACTGTCCAGTCGCCCTGCACACGTGCGTTGCCCTTGAGACCAACGCGGTGCTCGGTGTCGGCCGTCAAGGTGGCGCGAACACGGTAGGCATGGCCGCCATCAGGGCGAGCGACAGCTTCGTGGGCGACATAGCGGACCTGCCCCACCACCGGGGACAACGGACTGGCGTTCAGGTACAGCTTGACGTGGGCCCGCTCGGGCAAGGGAATGGCGTCGGCCATCGGAATCCAGGCCTCAATTTCGCGATCATCCGGCGCCGCAATGCGCAAGATTCGCTCACCCGTGCCCACCGGTTTGCCCACCCATTCGGAGGGGTCGTCGAAGATCGCCACCCCGCCGCGCGGCGCCAGCACATGGGCCCGGGTGGCCTGGTCTTGCAGAAAATCCACCTCGGCCTGCTTTTCCTGGATCTTGCCGGCCAACAGCGCCAGTTGTGCCTTGAACTTGGGGTCTGACAGGGCCTGCTGCATCACCTGCCGGTGCTCGGTCTCGGCGGTCAGCAGGGCCTGGTGAGCCACGGCAATGCGGCCCTGAATCAGGGCTTCGTCGAAGTCGAACAGCGGCTGCCCTTGCGCCACGGTGGCGTTGGGTTGCACGTGGAAGGTGGCGATCACGCCGTCCAGCGGCGCGCGCACCACGGCCGGCTGCGCCGGCACCAGCTCGGCCGGGGCCATGACGGTCATGCGCACCGGCAGGCACAGCACGGCCAACGCCGCGGCCGCCCAGCCCACGCGCGGCTGTCGCCACCAAGGGCAATCCGCACGGGGCGCCAGGTGGCGGCGCAGGCGCTGCCAGACCGAACGCCACCCCTGCGGACGGGCCGGGCGCAAGGCCGTCCAGGCGTGGCTCCAGGCTGCGCGCCATTCGCGAATCAGCCTCAACTCGTCCTCAGTCCACGGTTCTTCGCGGGCGAACAGCCAGGCCGGCGGTTGCAGGTCTTTGTCTGTCGCTAGCGCTGCCGGGTCGCTCACCCACAAGGCATGGGCAGGCCACCACGACCGCCAGTCTTCGGCCAGGTCGGCCGGCAGTGCGTGGCTGTCAAAGGCTCGCACGGCGGTCTCTGCCGTTGCCTCCTCGTGCAGGTGCCGGGCCGCCCGGTCCAGCCATTGCACGTAGGGCGCGTTGGCCTCGGGTTGCAGCACGCCAGACAGGGCGTCAACCCCCATGTCAAGGCGCCAGGTGGCACCCTGGCGCAGCGGTGAGAGCTGGCTGCTGTCGTTGACGGCGAGGAAGGCCAGTTCGCGCACCGACCCGGCCGCGCGCGCGCGCCGCGTCAAGTCCAGCAGCACGGCCAGCGACTGCACCGTGCGAATGGCTGGGCGAGAGGCTGAGGACATCAGGCCACCACACGCGGCACCCGCTGGGTGGGCGCCGATTCACGGGCTGGCGCGGCAGCAGGCTCGATGCGCACCAGGTCGCGCCAGACGAAGGCGCTCTTCGAGGCCTGCCGCAACTGGTCGCTCAGGCCTTCGCGGCCGGTGACGGCGGCCTTGGCGCCCACCGTCAGCTTGAACTTGGTCTTCACCTCGTTGCCCTTGTCGTCGCGCGCGCTGACCTCGACCTCCAGGTCCCCCACGTACCCCGCCGGCGCCTGCACCGTGAAGGTGCCCGTGCGGGCCTCGAAACTGACCCATTTGGGCAGGGGTCGGCCGTCCGACAGATTGGCTGTCAGGGTGATCCGGGCGTTCGGGTCACTGTGGGTGAAGGTGTCGTACGGCAGGGAAATGCCGCCCTGCGCGCCCGCCTCCACAAACTGCTTGTCGATCGTGCGGTTGAGCTCCAGTTGGCCGCTCTGGCGCTCGTTCACCAGCACTTGGAAGCCGGTGGCCTGGGTCAACAAGCGCGGCACCTCGGTTTCCATGGAGCCGCGCTGAACCAGCGCCAACACCTCGACTGAGAGCTGCGGCTGCTGGTCACTGGGCAACGCGACGAAGGTCGTCGAGTCGAAACGCAGCGGCTCGCGGGGCGTGGACGCTTCCGGCGCCAGGACCACGGCCGGGGAGGCGTCCACTGCCGCCGATTCGGCGACGGGCGTCGGCACTAGGCGATCGTTGTCGGGCGCGACGCCGGAGTCGGTGCCACTGTCGTCGTAGACCTTGCCCGAACCATCGTCGAGGATGGTGGCGGTGTCACTGGCGCTCTTGCCGTTGATGATGGCGGCACTGAGGCGCAGAGTCTCGGCCCCCTCGAACGGGGTGTCATCGGTGGTGGGCACCAAAACAAAGAAGCGGCTCACACCGGCCAGCAAGGTGATCTTGCCGTCGGTGATGGTCAGGGTCTGCTTCTGACCATCACCATCGACGTAAAAGGCGCTGGCACCGGCGAGTTCGCTGTAATCCGCCACCTCCGCCGAGCCCGTGGACAGGCTGAGGCCGATCTCGGTGGCGTGGGGATTGCCCTCCGGCAAGGCAACGCTGAACACCACGTTGGAGCCCTCGGAGACATCGTCCAGACCGGCCACCGTGACGGTGCGGTCGTCGTTGCCCGGGGCGCCGGAGTCGGTGCCGTTCTCGTCGTAGACCTTGCCCGAGCCATCGTCGAGGATGGTGGAGGTGTCGCTGGCGCTCTTGCCGGCGGTGATGCTGGCGCTGAGGCTGAAAGCTTCGGCACCTTCGAGATCGCTGTCGTTGGTGGTGGGCACCGAGACGAAGAAGCTGGCCACACCATCGGGCAGGGTGAGCTTGCCCGTGGGGGAGATGCTCAGCGGCTGCTTGTCGCCATTGCCATCGAAGTAGTGGGCGCTGGCGCCAGCCAGGGCGCTGTAGTCATCGGCCTCGGCGCTGCCGGTGGACAGTGCCAGGGTGATCTCGGTGTCGCGGGCGTTGCCGCCGGGCAGGGCGACGGTGAAGATGGCCTTGGAGCCTTCAGAGACATCGGGGAGGCCGGCCACCGTGATGGCGCGATCGTCATCCACACCATGAATAACGATCACCACATCATGGGTGGACCCATCCGTCGAGCGAATGGTAAAGGTCTCCGTTTTGGTTTCACCAGGGTGCAGGTACTGCACGTCAGCGTTGGCGACGGTGTAGGTCCACACGCCGGCGCTGGTGATGGACAGGCTGCCCAGGGCGCCAGAGCTGGCGGTGATGTCGGAGGCGCCGGTGAGGAAGCTGGCCTCGCCCGCGTCGGGGTCGGTCACGCTCAGCGAGCCGGTGTCCGAGAGGGTCGGCGTGGCCGCGTCTTCGGTGACGGCGCCCACAGCGTCGCCGCTGATGACGGCCGGATCGGCCACCGGGGTGACGGTGACCATCACGGTGACATCGACGCTGCCGCCCTTGCCGTCGGAGACGGTGACGACAAAGCTGTCGTTGCCGACGTAGTCGGGATCGGGCGTGTAGGTCCAGTCGCCGGTGAGCGGATCGAGGGTGAGCGAGCCGTTGGCCGGGCCGGTCTTCTCGGCAAAGCTCAGGGTGTCGCTGTCGGCATCACCGGCGGTGATGGTGCCGGACTTGGGCGTGTCCTCGGGCGTGGTGACCTCGTTGCGGCCGTCGGCGGCGTCCCAGTCCGGTGCAGTCGGGTTAGGCACTGGCGCGTCGTTGACGCCGGTGATGGTGACCACCACATCGTGGGTGGAGCCGTCGACCGTCTTGACGGTGAAGGTCTCGGTCTTGGTCTGGCTGGCGGCCAGGTACTGCACATCGGCGTTGGCGACGGTGTAGGTCCACACGCCAGCGCTGGTGATCGAGAGCGAGCCCAGGGTGCCGGCGCTGGCGGTGATGTCAGAGGCGTCGGTGAGGAAGCTCGCTTCGCCCGCGTCGGGGTCGGTCACGCTCAGCGTGCCGGTGTCGGTGAGGTTGCCGGCACTGACTGCGAGGTCTTCTGTGACGGCGCCCACATCGTCGCCGCCGATGACGGCGGGCGTGTTGCTCGGGTCGGTGACGGTGAAGGAGACCAGAGCCGCCGCCGACTCGTCCAGCCCGTCAGTGGCCACGTAACTGAAGCTATCGACCGCGATGTCGTTGTTGGCCGGCTGGTAGACCGTGGCGCCATTTGCCTGGATGTACAGCGTGCCGTGGTTGAGGGCAACTTCCATCCAGCCCAGCGCGGCGGTGTAGGTGCCGTGGGTGCTATTTGCCGTGAACAGCTGGCCATTGACCTTGGAAATCGACAGGGTGTCGCCTTCTGGGTCGCCGTCCAGTCCGTGGGTGGTGTCGGTGTCCGTCAGGACGTTGACGCCGCTCAGCACCTTGTTCTTGAGCGTGCCGTAGTGGTTGTCTTCCGCCAGTGGCGCATCGTTGACCGCCGCCACGTTGATCGTGACATTGGCGGTCGAGGTTCCGGAGGTGGGACCGGTCCCGTCGTTCATGACGTAGCTGAAAGTGGCTGCGCCGGTGAAATTGGCGTTGGGAGTGAACGTCACCGTGCCATCGCCGTTGAGCACCACGGTGCCACCGGTGCCGTTTGTGACGCTCTGAATGGTCAGGCCGGTGCTGTCCACGTCCGTGTCGTTGCCCAGCAATTCCGCGGCAGAGAACGTGACGGGCGTGTCTTCCGTGGCGCCCAGGGTGTCGTCGTTGGCCGCCACCGGAGCATCGTTGGCACCCTGGATGGTGATGGTCAGCGTGGCCGTCGCCGTGTTGCCTTCGGCGTCAGTGAGCTCGTAAGTAAAGCGGTCGGTCAGGGTGTCGGCGGCGTCCAGCAGGGCATCGACCGCAGGGTCTGCGTTGTCGACCACGTAGCGGTAAGTGCCGTCGGCGGCGATGTACAGCTTGCCGTAGGTGCCCGCCACTGATGTGCCACCCGAGACGTCCGCTCCGGTGGACGCGGCGGTCACCGGGTCGCTGGCGCTGGTGGTGCCCACATGAGTGACGCTGGGAGTGGAACTGCCGGTGTCGTTGCTTAGCACGTTCCCGGTGGCATTCTGGCCTGCAGTGGCTGCGCCGGACTCGATGGCCGGCAGGGCACCGAGCGAGCTGCTGGAGTCGTTGTAAGCCGTGGGCGGCAGGTAGGCCACCAGGAGGTTGTTCAGCGTGGTGTCCACCGGGTCGCTGCTCGTGCCGTTGTTGGAGCCCACGGCGAACACGTCAGATCCGCGCATCAAGTAGGCGGACTCGCCAGTGTCGCCGGTGCCGATCATGCCGTCGACGCCTGTGGCGTAAAAGTAGATGCCGTCGACCGTGCTGCCGGTCTTGAACAGGCGGCTGGCCACGCCGTAGATGGTCTGCGGGTCACCGTCGCCGTCGGTGTAGGACAGGGTGCCGGTGACGTTGTTACCCGAGAAATACAGGTCCGACGGGTTCGACGAAGTGAAGGTGAAGTTGCTGCCGGCCAGCACCTGGATGTTATTGAGCGACTGCGCCTCTTCGCTCAAGGCGCTGGGCGTGCCCTGGTACACCGCGCTGAAGGTGATGGCTGCCGTTTCCACGGTCACGCTGCGGCCGTCCAGCAGTAGCGTGCGGGTATCGTTTTCGGTGGCAATGCGTTCGCGCTCACTGTCGCTGATGTTGAGATGGAGCACCGCCACCGCGAAGGCTTCGCCCTCGTCGCCCTGAGTGTCCGACGGGCCATTGAGCGCGCTGTCGATGGCGTGCCCCAGTTCTTCGACCAGCACGCGCGTCACGGCGGTGGTGTCGGGTCCGGTGCTCAGCCAGTCCCGGTTGAGGTAGATCGTGGCGGCGTGGGCACCGTCGGCCGCAGAAAAGGCGCCATATGCGCCTTGTAACCCGGCATGTGACAACAGCTCAACGGTCACCGGGCCATTGCCGAAGCTCCCGGTGCTGACCAGGCTGTGCACAGCCGCTTGCCACTCGCCAGCTGACTTCTGCGACGGGGAGGGGAATAGCTGTTCCAGCACCGAGGCAGCCTCGGGTTTTTGCAGGAACGCCGAAACCTGTGCCTGCGCCGATTCCAGTGCCTGCGTGAGCGCGTCAGGTGCACCTGGTTCAGAGACCAGCAGCAGTGGCGCGGTGTTTGCGCTGCTGTCGATTCCTTGAGCATGGCCCACGTCGGCGGTGTCGAGCACCGCCTGCGCTTCGATCAGTGCTGCGCCGTCGAACATGAAGCGCTGCTCCAGCGCCATGGGAGAGGCCTTGCGCCGCACCAGGCGGGAGGCCTGCGCCACGGCAGAAAAGGTCGAGGGCTGGTTGTCGTGGGGCTGCTTCTTCATGGCGGTCTCAGGGGTTGGTTGCGAAGGGAACGATCACGCGTCCGCTCATGCCGGCGATCAGCTCCGGGAAGCGGCCATCAATGGCTGCGGCCACCTTGACCGACTGGCTGACCGGGTCCACGCGCGCGCCAATGCGAGTGAAGCGGGCGGGGTAGGTTTTCTGGGTTTCGTCGATCTGCACCTGCAGCCGCCCACCGGCCTTGAGCCAGGCCAACCAACGCGAGGGCACCAGGAACTCCAGTTCCAGCACGCTGTCGTCGATGATGTCCAGCAGGGCCTGGCCGGCTTGCACGTACTGCTGCTCACGCACCTTCTGCTCGGCCACGCGCCCGGCGTAGGGTGCGCTGACGCTGCATTTGCCCAACACCGCCTGGTTTGCCCCCATTTCGGCCCGTGCCCTGGCTCGCGCGGCGCGGGCCAACTCCACCTCCAACTGCCCGCCGGCGTTGAGCTCCACCAGTCGCTCATTGGTCTTGAGCGATTGCTCGGCGCCCTCGAGTTCTGCCTTGGCCTTGTTGAGCTGTGACTGCTGCAACGTGCAGTCGAAGCTCACCAGCAACTGCCCCGCCTTGAAGGCACCGCCTTCGCTCACGGGCAGCCGGCTGATCTTGGCGCCGATCTCGGCTGCCACCGTGGTGTAGCGGCGAGGCGTCAACTGGGCGCGAATCTCGCGTTCGGCACCTGCGCTGCGGCTGACCGCCTCAGCAGGGGCAACAGACGGGGGGTGCGCCTTGGGCACAACGGGCGCCTGGGTCTGGGCGGCGGCCCCACTGGCCACGCCCATGAGCAGCCACCACAGGGCCAGCCGGGGAGGAAACAGCTCGTGCATTTACTTGCTCACGACAAGGCGTTGCCAGGGGTTGCCCTCATCCTTGACCTGCGCCGTCAAGTCTTTGAGGCTGAGTTCGTCGGTGCTGCCGATCTGGGGCTCAATGCCCAGCTGGGCCAGCAGGCGGCTCTCGGCCACCTGAACCTGGGCCATGGCCTGGTAGCGGCGCAACAGGCTGAGGATGGCGGCGGTGTCGTTGTTGACGCGCTCGAGCTTGCTGCCCGCCTGGGCGCTCTCACGCAGGCGACCCAGCTCGCTGATGCGCCGGTCGGTGGCGTACATCTCCTCGGAGCGTTTGAACTGGCTGCGCGCGTTCAGAAGCTGCAAACGCGTGAGATGGACCTGGGTGAGCACGGCCATCTGGGTGGCCACACGGCGCTGGTCGGCCAGGGCCACGCCGGCTTCGGCCAGCTTCTTCTGCGCCGGGCCGGTCAGCAGGTTCATGAAGTTGAACGAGAGTTGCAGTCCCGCCTCCTGCCAATTGCGGTCCACCAGGAACTTGTCCGAGTCGTAGTTCAGGCTGTAGTTGAACGACAGGTTCGGGAACATGCGCGCCATCACTTTGTGCGTTTCGTCGCGGGCGATGCGCGCGTTGTAGTGCGCCTCGCGCAGGTCGGCGTTGTGGCGCAGCGCGACCTCTTCTAGCTTCTGCACAGGCAGATTCACCACGTGATCGGGCGTGACGGGCACATCGGCCTCCGCAATCGGAATGGCTTGCCCCAGCGGCGCGTTGACGAGGTTGGCCAAGTCCACCTGGGCCGACAGAAGTTCCTGGTTGATGGCTTCGAGCAGGCGCAGGTTCTCGAGCAGCTGGCGCTGGTAACGCAGTGCGTCAATGGGGTTGCGCACCCGCTCGGCCTCCACCTTGCGGGAATCGACCAAAGCCTCTTCGGCCAGGGTGATGGTGCGCGTCACGTCATCGCGCAGCTGCTGGGCACTGGCCGCGCGCCAGTAGGCGGTGCGCACGTCCTGCATGAGCAGGTGCATGGCCTTGCGGCGCTTTTCAGAAGCGATCAGCACGCGGTCGGCCTGCTGGCGGGCGTTGTACTGGCCCACGCCGTAGTCCAGCAGGCTCCAGGTCAGGCCCAGATCTAGCGTGCTGTGATTGGGGGCGCTGGAGAAGGACGAATCGGTGGAGGTGGGCCCATACACCGGGGTGAACGGTGAGCTGAACGTTGCACGCTCCACACTGCGGTTCGAGTAGCCGGCCTGCGCCACCAGCTTGGGCAGCATGTCCAGGCGCGTGACGTCAAGCTGGCGCAAGGCCATGGCCTGCTCCAGCAAGCGCACCCGGCGGTCCAGGTTGTATTTCAGGGCCCGTGCCATGGCCTCATCCAAGGTCAAGGGGTCCGTGACGGGCTGCACGTCTTTTCTCGCGGTCTCCCGGTCAGCCTGGTTGACCTGGTCAATGTCGCCCTGGCTCAGCGGCGCAGGCGCCAGGGTCGAGCAAGCGGAAAGTCCGAGCAAAGCAACGCCCACCAGGCAGGCAGTGAGGGAGTTGGCGCGGAAAGGACGGTCTTGTGTCATGGCAGTTTGGGAAAGGGTTTGAGCCGCCGGCGCCGACCACACCCGTTGTCTCAATCGGGCTGGCCCCCCCGATGGAAACCGGGGTGATGCCGAATCCACTCCTGCCCCACGCGGGAGCAGCAGGCCATGCGGCGGCGGTGGCGGATTGAGGCCAGTTTCTTTCGGATACGGGGGTGGGTTCAATCCGGTCGCAGCACCACCGGGCGAGACACCGCCGGCGATGTGGAACCGACGGCTCGGTGGGCAATGCCATGAGGGGCGGGCGGCGCGCCCTCCTCACCCTCCTGCCGCGAGAACGTGGCCGCCACGTCGGCGGCCAAGGGGCGTGACAGGCGCACACACCCCGCAGCAAATCATGGACTACGCCATTTCTTGATGAACACCCGTCATGACCAGCCCACGATGCGACGGGAGCACAGGACCATCACCGCTGCTGCACACAGCCCTCCCTCGGCCGTCCAGATGCAGGTGAAACCGGCCACCACTTCAGGTTCGGACCGCTGGCCTCGAAGTCGCACTGCCAATGGCTGGGCGCGATGCGGTTCTCAAGCCTGGTGCCCGTATCGCCAGGTAGCCCGCGTCGCTTGTGACGGGCTTGCCGCTTGGCCAGGTGCATCCACCGGATGCCCCGGTTCATCCCGCAACTCTCGCCCAGCGCTCGAAGGTCAAGCCAGAAAGCAAAAGCCCCACTGGCCAAAAGTGCCCGCGGAGAATGAATCGGCAAAGGAAGGGAAAAAGTCTCCGGGGAGCGCCAGCAGAGAAACTGGAACCGGCTGGAAGCCCGCAGGAATTGGGGCTCTGGAATGCAAAAGGGCCCCCGCATCGCGGGGGCCCTTTTTATCTGGCGGAGTGAGAGGGATTCGAACCCTCGATGAGGCTCTACACCCCATACTCCCTTAGCAGGGGAGCACCTTCGGCCACTCGGTCATCACTCCAGAAGCCGCGTATTATGCCTCAAAAATTGGGGCCTTTTGGCGGCGGTGGATCAGGCCTTGATCGCGTCGGCGTCCTGGTCCAGGTCGAACTCGCGGTGCAGCGCGCGCACGGCCAGCTCCATGTACTTCTCGTCGATCACGACCGAGGTCTTGATCTCGGAGGTGGAGATCATCTGGATGTTGATGCCCTCGGTGCTCAGGCAACGGAACATGCGGCTGGCCACGCCAACGTGGCTGCGCATGCCAATGCCGACGATGCTCACTTTGCAGATGCGCACGTCGCCCACCACATCGGCCGCGCCCAGCGCCGGCACCACCTTGGACTTCAGCAAGTCCATGGTTTTCTGGTATTCGTTGCGGTTAACGGTGAAGCTGAAGTCGGTCTTGCCGTCTTTGCTCACGTTCTGAATGATCACGTCAACTTCGATGTTGGCGTCGGCCACCGCACCCAGAATCTGGGCGGCAATGCCAGGCTTGTCGGGCACGCCCAGCACAGAGATCTTGGCCTCGTCGCGGTTGAACGCAATGCCGGAAACGACGGCTTGTTCCATGGTTTCGTCTTCCTCAAAAGTGATCAGGGTGCCAGAGCTGGCTTCTTCGTTCAGGTCGATGTCCCAGGGCGTGAAGCTGGAGAGCACGCGCAGCGGCACCTTGTACTTGCCGGCAAATTCCACCGAGCGGATCTGCAGCACCTTGCTGCCCATGCTGGCCATCTCCAGCATCTCTTCAAAGCTCACGCGAAGCAGGCGGCGGGCCTCAGGCACCACGCGGGGATCGGTGGTGTACACGCCGTCCACGTCGGTGTAGATCAGGCACTCTGCCGCCTTGAGCGCGGCGGCCACGGCCACGGCCGAGGTGTCGCTGCCGCCACGGCCCAGCGTGGTGATGTTGCCGGCCGGGTCAACGCCCTGAAAGCCGGTGACGATGACCACCTTGCCGGCAGCCAAATCAGCGCGAATGCGCTCGTCGTCGATCGACTCGATGCGGGCCTTGGTATAGGCGTCGTTGGTCTTGATCGGCACTTGCCAGCCGGCGTAGCTCACGGCCTCCAAGCCCTCTGCCTGCAGGGCAATGGCCAGCAGGGCCGACGAGGCTTGCTCGCCGGTAGAGGCCAGCATGTCGAGTTCGCGGGAATAGGCCTTGCCCGGCTTCTCGGGCGCCACTTCCTTGGCCAGGCCCAGCAGGCGGTTGGTTTCGCCGCTCATGGCGCTGGGCACCACGACCATTTGGTGGCCGGCACGGTGCCATTTGGCCACGCGACGTGCAACGTTGCGAATGCGCTCGGTCGACCCCATGGAGGTGCCGCCGTACTTGTGAACAATCAAGGCCATCGGGATGGGTGGGTGCTGAAAAGGCCGCGTGGGGCCGGGTGCCCAGCCGAAACCGGGCAAAACCTCGGGATTATACCGAGGGGGTGTACCGCAGGCTCTCGCCGTCGCGCAGCAGCAGGCCTGGCCCCACTTTCAGCCGAAGGCCATGGCCCCGCGTGCGACAAGCCTGCACCTGGTCCAGCAATTCCTCGAGTTGCGCCGCGCTGGGCAGCACGCCATGGGCTTGACGCAACCAGTACCGCAGGGCATTGCCCTGGCGCGCTCGGCTCAACGTCTGCAAGGCCTTGAGCCTGGGCGGCTGCCCCAGGGCCTCAAGGTCAAGGCGGGCCAGGTCGTCCAGCAGTTCCTGGGCCTGCGCTGCGTGAGAGGCCGTGCGAGCGAGTGCCTGGGCACCGTGAGGAAACAGCTCCAGCCACAGTGGCAGCAGGCGTTGGCGCAAGCGGTTTCGCGTGAAGCGCAGATCTGTGTTGGTGGGGTCGTCCACCCAAGCCAACCCGCGCTCCTTCAGCGACTCTCGCAGGCGTTCGGCTGACACCGACAACAACGGCCGGGCAAACCGCACGCCATGGCGCTCGAACGCTTCGGGCATGGCGGCCAGCCCAGGCAAGCCGGCACCACGGCTGAGGGCCAGCAGCACCGTCTCGGCCTGGTCACCAAGGTGCTGCCCCAACAGCACCAGCTGCAGGTCGGCGGCCATGCCGGCCAGCGCGGCATAGCGGGTCAGGCGAGCCGCGTCCTCCGGGCTTTGGCCCGGTTGAGCGCGGGCGTCCACATGGGCCACACGAAGAGGCACGCCCAGCGACTCGCAGGTGGCGCGCACATGGGCCTCAAAGCCATCGGCGGCGGCCTGCAAGCCATGGTGCACATGCAAGGCGACCACCCGCCCTGGCCATTGCGCCTGGGCAGCATGAAACAAGGCGGTGGAATCGGCCCCACCACTAAAGGCCACCCCAATCAGGCCGTCGACGGCCAAGGGGTGGCGGAGGGACCAGGCGGCCAATGCCTGCGCGGCAGGATCGGCCATGCGTTGCAGCGCCTCAGCGCTTGTCTTTGGCCTCGGCCTTGGTGTCGGTGAAGCGGCCATAACCGTCCAGGCGGGCATGGCGGCGCTCCAGCAGTTCCTTGACCTTGAGGTCGGCCACCTGGCGCCAGGCATCGTTCAGTGCGCGCTTGAGGAAAGCCGCCATCTGCTTGTGGTCGCGATGGGCGCCACCCACCGGCTCGTTGACGATCTTGTCGACCAGACCCAGGGCCTTGAGGCGGTGAGCCGTGATGCCCAATGCCTCGGCGGCGTCGCTGGCGCGCTCACTGGTCTTCCACAGAATGGAGGCGCAACCTTCGGGGCTGATCACCGAGTAAACCGAGTACTGCAACATCAGCACCTGATCGGCCACCGAAATGGCCAGCGCGCCACCGGAGCCACCCTCGCCAATGATGGTGGAGATGATGGGCACCTCCAGCTGGGCCATCTCGAAGATGTTGCGGCCGATGGCCTCTGATTGCCCGCGCTCCTCGGCATCGATGCCCGGGTAAGCGCCCGGGGTGTCCACAAAGGTGAACACCGGAAGCTTGAACTTCTCGGCCAGCTTCATCAGGCGCAGGGCCTTGCGGTAGCCCTCGGGCTTGGTCATGCCGAAGTTGCGCAGGCCACGCTCTTTGGTGTCGCGACCTTTCTGGTGGCCAATGATCATGCAGGGCATGCCATTGAAGCGAGCCAGGCCACCGACGATGGAAAGGTCATCGGCGAAATGGCGGTCGCCGTGCAGCTCGACGAAGTGCGTAAAGATGTCGCGCACGTAGTCAAGCGTGTAGGGCCGATCGGGGTGGCGGGCGATCTTGGTGATCTGCCACGGGGTGAGGTTGCTGTAGATGTCCTTCGTCAGTTGAAGGCTCTTGCCGGCGAGTTGCTCGATTTCTTCCGAGATGTCGACCGCCGACTCGCTCTGCACGTAACGCAGTTCCTCGATCTTGCTTTCGAGCTCGGCAATGGGCTGCTCGAAATCGAGAAAATTCTTCTTGGCCAAGGTGGACTCCTGTGCTCTTGTTTATGCCAACGACGTCGGTGACTCAGTAGTTCACCGGCACCGGATCCAGCGACCGCCAAATATACCAAGTGGCAACGCTGCAGTAAGGGGCCCATGAAGCGGCCACCTCGCGGATCTCGCTGCGGCTCACTGGCTCGCCCGAGAAGTAGGCGCGGCTGATGCCGTGCTGAAGGCCCACGTCATCCAGGGGAAGCACGTTGGGGCGCATGAGGTGAAAAATCAGGAACATCTCGGCCGTCCAGCGGCCAATGCCACGAATGGCCACCAGCTCGGCAATGATGGCCTCATCGTCCATCGATTCCCACTGCTTCACGTGCACCTGGTCGTTGGCGAAGTGCAGCGCCAGGTCCACCAGGTACTCCACCTTGCGGGCCGACAAGCCACTGGCTCGCATGTCGTCCACCTTGAGCTTGAGCACGTGCTGGGGCGTCATCTTGCGCGGCAGCGCCGCGAAGCGCTCCCACACCGACTGCGCGGCCTTCACCGAGATTTGCTGTCCCACGATGCTGCGCGCCAGCGTGACGAAAGCGTCCCCGCGCGACTGCAGGCACACGCCTGCGTGCTGGGGGATGAGCTTCTTCATCACGCGGTCACGCTTGACCAGATGGCGACAAGCGTCTTGCCAATAAGCCGGCGCATCGGGCCCGAACTCGGGCAACACCACACCCACCATCAGGCACGCTCCCAGGTGGTGCCGCCCGGGCCGTCCTTGAGCACGACCCCCTGCTCCAGCAGCGCCTGCCGAATGCGGTCAGCCTCGGCGAAGTCTTTGGCTTTTTTGGCCGCGGCACGCGCCTCGATCTGGGCCTTGATGGTCGCTTCGTCCAACCCCTGTGCCGCCCCACCGCCTTGCAGGTAGGCCACCGGGTCTTGCTGCAAGAGGCCCAGCACCGCGCCCAGCGACAACAACGCCTGCGCCTTGTGCGCCAGCGACGCCGACGCGGCACCGGCCCACACCGGATCAACGGACGCCTGCTGCAAGCCCTGCACCAGCACGTTGATGTCAGAGGCCAGCGTGAAGAGCTGCCCCATGGCCTCAGGGGTGTTGAAGTCGTCGTTCATCGCGTCGATGAACAGCTGCACCAGGCCATCGGCGCGGTCCAGTTCGGCCAAGGGCACGGCAACGGCCGGCTTGGCGTGGCTGGCGAGCCATTGCTGGCCATTGCCCAGCGCGGTGTACAGGCGCTTGAGCGCCGCGCGAGCGTCATCGAGATGAGCGTCGCTGTAGTTCAGGGCGCTGCGGTAATGGGTTCGCACGACGAAGAAGCGCACCGTCTCGGCGTCGTACTTCTGCAGCACTTCGCGGATGGTGAAGAAGTTGCCCAGGCTCTTGGACATCTTTTCGTTGTCCACGCGCACAAAGCCGTTGTGCATCCAGAAGCGCGCCAGCGGCTGACCGGTGGCGCCTTCGCTCTGGGCGATCTCGTTCTCGTGGTGAGGGAATTGCAGGTCAGCGCCACCGCCGTGGATGTCGAAGCTCTCGCCCAGCATCTGGCAGCTCATGGCCGAGCACTCAATGTGCCAACCGGGGCGGCCGGGGCCGTAGTCGCTGTCCCACTTGGCCTCGCTCGGCTCGTCGGCCTTGGCGGCCTTCCAGAGCACGAAGTCCAGCGGGTCTTGCTTGCCGTCGTTCACGGCCACGCGCTCACCCGCGCGCAATTCGTCAAGCGACTTGCCCGACAGCTTGCCGTACCCAGGGAACTTGCGCACGGCGTAGTTCACGTCACCGTTGTCGCTGCGGTAGGCCAGGCCCTTTCCCTCGAGTAGGCGGATGATGCCCAGCATCTCGAACACGTACTCGGTGGCACGGGGCTCGTGCGTGGGGCGCTCAATGCCCAGGGCGTCGGCGTCCTGGTGCAGGGCGTCGATCATGCGGTCGGTGAGCGACTGGATGGTCTCGCCGTTCTTCAGGGCGCGGGCGATGATCTTGTCGTCAATGTCGGTGACGTTGCGCACGTAGGTGACGCGGTAGCCACTGGCCTTCAACCAGCGCTGCACCACGTCGAAGGCCAGCATGGCGCGGGCGTGGCCGAGGTGACACAAGTCATACACCGTCATGCCGCACACGTACATGCGCACGTGGCCGGGCTCAAGGGGCGCGAACGGCTCAAGACGCCGCGTGAGGGTGTTGTGGATCTTCAGGGACATGGGAAGGGCGAACAACGGGAGCCCTGGGCATGGCGCGCGGCCCGTGGAGGCCCGCTCGGCAAGGCCGATCAGCCCGGACCCCTCAAGTACAATGCGCCAGTATATCCAGCCCGCCCAGGCACGGCATTGCCGCTGGCGCTGCGCTACGATTCCCAGCCACGCGGGCCAGTGGTGGCCCGGTTCGCCCTCCGAGGTTCCATGCAACACCCCGTGATCAACCCGCAGGCCGCGCGCCGTGCCTCCTTAGCCCTGAACGTGCGCCACCTGGCCACCGCCACCGCTTGCGCCATGGCCCTCTTCACTCTGCCTGCCCTGGCGCAGGGTGATGAGGCAGCAGAGGTCAATCGCCTGCTGCGCGCGGGCCAGTACAGCGAAGCCCTGATCAAGGCCGATCAGGCACTGGCGGCCAAGCCCAAAGACCCACAGTTGCGGTTTCTGAAGGGGGTGATCCAGACGGAAAGCGGCAAGTCCTCGGACGCCTTGGTGACCTTCACCAAGCTCACCGAAGACTTCCCCGAACTGCCCGAGCCCTACAACAACCTGGCCGTGCTCTACGCCAACCTCAGCCAGTTCGACAAGGCCCGCGCCGCGCTGGAAATGGCCATCCGCACCAACCCCAGCTACGCCACTGCGCACGAGAACCTGGGCGACGTTTACGCCAAGCTCGCCAGTCAGGCCTACAGCAAGGCCCTGCAGTTGGACGCCGGCAACACCGCGGTGCCACCCAAGCTCAACTTGATCCGCAACCTGTTCAATGGCACTGGGTCCACCGCCCGCCCGGCCAGCTCGGTGCTGGCGCCGGCTGCCGCCAAGCCCAGCGCGCCCGCCCAGGCCGCACCGGCACAGCCCGCCGCGCCCACCGCCAGCGCTGCGCAGGGTGAGGTGCAAAACACCATCGACACCTGGGCCAAGGCCTGGTCCTCAAAAGACGTGAGCGGCTACCTCGGAGCCTATGGTCCCGACTTCACCCCACCCAACGGCCAGAACCGCAAAGCCTGGGAAGCCGAGCGCCGCTCTCGCATCGAACCGCGCAAGAGCATTTCGGTGACCGTCTCTGACCTGAAGGTCGACGTGAACGGCGACAAGGCCACGGCCCAATTCCGCCAGGCCTACAACTCGGACAGCCTGAACATCACCAGCCGCAAGCGCCTTGACCTGGTCAAGAGCGGCAACCGCTGGCTGATCGTGCGCGAGAGCACTGGCGGTTGATGGTCCAGGGGCGTCGCCGCCAGCCGGGGCTCACTGCGCGCCCACTGCCTCTCGCCACCCTGCCCTGGCGGCGCCTGGGGGGCGTATGCCTGACCGCGATTTGCCTTCTCACGGCCTGGGCTGCCTGGCGCCGTGATCTGCCCGTGCCCGATCCGCGCGGCGCCGACATGGCCTTGCCGCCGGGGCGCGGCATCATCGAGCGGGCAATGGCGGCCGTGGACCCCTCCGCTGGCACCGCCTCGTTGAGCAGCACCCGCATTCGCCTGGACGACAGCCACTGGAAGGCGGTGAAGCCCACACTGGCAGCGGCGGAGACGCGCCTGATCGACATCTACCGGCTCATCGGTAACGGTCGCACCCAAGAGGCATTGGCACTCTCCGCCGAACTCGTGCGCGACCACCCCAACTTCCAATTGGCCCAACTGGTGCACGGTGACCTGCTGAGCCTGCGGATACGACCGGTTCGCCAGTTGGGCGACGTGGCCGACACCCAGGCCGTTGCGGCGCGCGACCAGTTGGCCGCCTTGCGAGAGGAATCCCGCCGGCGCCTGCAGGCCCTGGCCGAGCGACCACCGGAAGGCGCCATTCCATCCGCTTTTCTCGAACTGGCACCGTCAAGCCGACACGCCATTGCGGTGGACGCCTCGCGCTCGCGCCTGTACCTGTTCGAAAACCGCAGCCGCCCCGACGCCGATGGCTCCCCTGCCCTGCGCCTTCTGGCCGACTTCTACATCTCCGTGGGTCTGGCCGGCATCGACAAGACCACCGAGGGCGACAAGCGCACGCCGCTGGGCGTGTACTACATCACCAGCACCCTCGACCCGGACAGCCTGCCCGACCTGTACGGCGCAGGCGCCCTTCCACTGAACTACCCCAACGCACTTGATGTGCAGCGCGGCAAGACTGGCAGCGGCATCTGGCTGCACGGCACGCCGTCCGACCAGTTCGTGCGAGCCCCCCAGGCATCGGACGGCTGCGTGGTGATGTCCAATCCGGACCTGAAGCGCCTGCTCGACACGGTGCAAATTCGCAGCACGCCAGTGCTCATCGCGCCGCGCCTGGAATGGGTGAACCCCATTGAACTGGCCGATGATCGCGAGGCTTTCGCAGAGGCACTGGAAACCTGGCGACGCAGTCGCAGCCAACGCGACTTGGTCACCCTCAAAGGGCTTTACTCACCGCGCTTTCAGCAACAGGGCAGTGGTCTGGCCCAATGGTGGCCGCGAATCGAAACCGAACTGGCCGCACAACCCGTGCGCGAACTCCGGCTGAAGGAGCGGTCGATGCTGCGCTGGCGCGACCACGAAGACGTGATGGTCGTGACCTTCGGCGAAGTCGCCGCTGGCCAGGTGCGCGGCCAGACTCGCCGCCAGTACTGGGTGCGCGAGAACGACCGCTGGTCCATTATTTTTGAAGGAGTCATCTGACATGTCCCTCCCGCTGCTGCGCCGACGAACCGTGGCCTTCTTCGCCACCGCTTCACTGGCCCTGCCCTTGCTGGCCGCCACCCCGGAAAAACCTCCCCGCGTTCGACTGAGCACCAGCCAGGGAGACATCGTGGTCGAGCTCAACCCGGCCAAGGCCCCGAAGACGGTGGAGAACTTCCTGCAATACGTGGCCGACCAGCACTACGATGGCACCGTGTTCCACCGCGTGATCGACAACTTCATGATCCAGGGCGGCGGCTTCACCGCCGACCTGCAGCAAAAGCCCACCCGCGCCCCGGTGCCCCTTGAGGCCAGCAACGGGCTCAAGAATGACCGTGGCACCATCGCGATGGCGCGCACGTCCAACCCCAACTCGGCCACGTCGCAGTTTTTTATCAACGTGGTGAACAACGACAACCTCAACGCGCCCAAGCCCGACGGCTACGGCTACACCGTGTTTGGCCGCGTGGTCAGCGGCATCGAAGTGGTCGACAAGATCCGCGCCGTGCCCACCGGCAACCGGGGCATGTTCCAGAACGTGCCTCAAACCCCCATCACCATCCTCAAAGCCACTCTGGAGAAATGACCATGGCCAACCCCCAAGTTGAACTGCACATCGCCGGCATGGGCGTGATCACGCTCGAACTCGACGCCGAGAAAGCCCCCCTGTCCACCGAGAACTTCCTGTCGTACGTGAACAAGGGCCACTACAACAACACCATCTTCCACCGCGTCATTCCTGGCTTCATGATCCAGGGCGGCGGCTTTGAGCCGGGCATGAGCCAGAAGCCCACCGACAAGCCGATCAACAACGAGGCCAACAACGGACTGAAGAACGAGGTCTACACCATTGCCATGGCGCGCACCAGCGACCCGCACTCGGCCACGGCACAGTTCTTCATCAACGTCACCAACAACGGCTTCCTCAACCACACCGCGCCCAGCGCCCAGGGCTGGGGCTACGCGGTCTTCGGCAAGGTGGTCTCGGGCACCGAGATCGTCAAGCAGATCGAGGGTGTGCCCACGGGCAACCGCGGCTTCCACGCCGACGTGCCCAAGACCGACGTGGTCATCGAAAAGGCCGTTGCGCTTTGATGCAAGGGGCCCTCGGGCCCCTTCCCTTTTCTCATGCCGGACCTCTCTCCCGCCCTTCATGCCGGCCCGAACGAATGGCGGGCCCCCGATCACTGGCGGGTGATCGATTTCGTCTCCGACCTGCACCTGCAATCCGGCGAGCCCGCCACCTGGCAGGCCTTCGAGCGCTACCTCCAGCGGGCACCCGCACCTGACGCGCTCTTTGTTCTTGGCGACCTCTTCGAGGTCTGGATCGGCGACGACGCGCTGGACCAAGGCGCCAGTGCACCGGGCGATGCGGAACCCCCGTTCTGGCGCGCCTGCGCGGCCGCACTGCGCCGCTTCTCCGCACACACCGCCCTCTTCTTCATGGCGGGCAATCGCGATTTCCTGCTGGGCCCCGACGGGCTGCGCGAGATGGGCATGCAAGCCCTGCCCGACCCCACCGTGCTGGTCTGGCGCGGACAGCGTTACCTGCTCAGCCACGGCGATGCCTGGTGCGTGGCCGACACCGATTACCAGCGCTTTCGGCAACAGGTGCGCACCGCCGTTTGGCAGCAAGACTTCCTGGCCCGGCCCCTCGCCGAGCGCCAGGCGGTGGCCCACCAATTGCGCGCCCAAAGCGAAGCGCGCAAGCGCCAGTTGGGGCCCGACCCCAGCCTCTGGGCCGATCTGGACGATGCCACCGTTCGCCAGCAACTGCAGGCGGCCTCAGCCGACATCCTGATCCACGGCCACACCCACCGCCCCGCCGAACACAGCCTGGGCCAAGGCCTGCGCCGCCTGGTGCTGAGCGACTGGGACGCCACAGCCCGCCCCGCGCGGCTGCAAGTCTTGCGCCTGAGCGAACAAGGCTTGGAACGCCTGGACCTGCCGGCGGTCTGACCCCGCATGTGGAGAACCATCAAGAGCTGGCTGCCCCCCGCATGGCAAGCCATTCCCGAGGTGCCCGAGGCGCTGTGGCGACGCACCTTGGCGCACTACCCTTTCTTGTCATGCCTGGATGAACCCGATCGCCAGCGCCTGAAGTCGCTGTCGGCGGCCTTTCTGGCCGAGAAGGAGTTTCACGGCGCCCACGGCCTTGCGGTGACCGACGAAATGGCCCTGGCCATCGCGGCCCAGGCCTGCCGACCCTTGCTGGGCATGCGCGGCACCGATGGCCGCCCTCGCCCGCACCCGCTGCAAGCCCTGGCCTGGTACGACGACTTCGTGGGCATCGTGGTGCAGCCTGGCGCCGCCCTGGCGCGGCGCCGCGTGACGGACACCAGCGGCGTCGTGCACAGCTACACCGAAGCACTCGCCGGCGAGGCCATGGACCGCGGCCCGGTGATGTTGAGCTGGGAAGACGTGGCCCAGGCGGGCACGCTGGCCGAGCGCGGCACGAACGTGGTGATCCACGAATTCGTGCACAAGATCGACATGCGCGGCATGCGCCTTGGCGAACACCCAGACGGCGCGCCACCGCTGTTTGCCGGCTTCATGGGCTGCGCCACGGTGCTTGATGCCACCGAACGCTGGCGCCGCACCATGCAAGAGGCCTACGCCAGCTTTCGCGAAGCCCTGAGCATGGCCGAGCGTTTCGGCGGCGAGACACCCTGGCTGGACGACTACGCCGCCAAAGACCCCCCCGAGTTCTTTGCCGTGACCTGCGAGGCCTACTTCGTCAACCCACAGCGCTTTGAACAGGCGTTTCCGGCGCTGCGAGCCCTCTACGACGCGTTCTTCAACGCTTGAGCAGCACCTTCAGCACGGACTGAAGGCGCCGCGCCGCGGCCGCCTCGTGCCGACCAGCCAATACGGCGGCGACGTCCTTCGCCCAGGTGTCGATGGGCGCGGGCGCGTTGCGCTGGGTGAGCAGCTGCAGCTGCAGCAAGCGGCGATCGCTCAGGTGTTCGGCCGGCGTGGGCGCATCGGCCGCCATCTCCAGGCGCAACAGGGCTTGTGCAGGCAACTCGGCCGCGGGCTGGCTCAAGGCCTTGCCCCAGGCGGCGCGGTCAGCCGCGTTCAAGCGCGACCCCAGGGCCTGCGCCGACGGCAATTGCTCGGCATCACGGCCCTCCCAGGCGGTCATGAGCTGGGTCAGCACCTCGCCATGGGCCTGGGCCGCCAGCTTGCGCAAGCTGGCCTGTGCCGCTTCAATGGCTTGGCGCTGGGCACGGAAAGCCATATCACCCAGACGCGGCCCACGCGGGGCGCGATCGTCACGGGGGCCACGGGCATCACGGAAGTCGCGGCCCTCGCGGGAATCCCGGCCATCGCGGCCGGGGCGACCGTCACGGCGAGCATCGCGCGCAGCGGGTTCGGCGCGCTTTTGCCCCGGGCGGTCATCGCCACGCATGGCCACCAGCTTGCGAGCCGGCGCGGCCGGCGCTGGGCTGGGTGTTTCGGCGGCAGCTTCGGCCGATGGCTCGGCGGCAGGGCCGGAAGCCGGTGCGGCCTCGCCCGACTGCCCCTGAGGCGCGGGCTCGGCGGCCAGTGCGGCTTCAAGCGCTGACATGGCGGCGCGAATCTGCTGCGCATCCCCCGTGGCACTCGCTGCCTCCAGGGCACGCGCCGCGTCCAGCACGCGCTGGTCGTGCGCGCTCAGGGCGGTGGCGGCCTTTTCGCGCTCGGCAGACTTGCGAGAAAACGCCGCGTCCAGGGGGGCGCGGAAGGCTTCCCACAGTTTTTGCTCGTGCTTGCGGTCCAGCGGCACCGAGTGGGCCTCGGCCTGCCAGCGCTGCTGCAGCGCCTTGATGGCGTCGATGCGCAGGGTAGGCGCCTCCCCCAGCGCCTGGGCCTCTTGAATCAGGGCCTGGCGGCGTGCGGTGCTCTCGGCCTGCGCGGCCTCCAGGCGAGCATGGGCCGCGTGCATGGCCTCCTTCCAGACTGGCTGGATGTCGGCAAACGCCTTTTCGCTCAGGTGGCCCGCTTCGCGCCAGCGCTCGGAGAAGCCGTGCAGCGCACGGATCTGGCCCTTCCAGTCGGTGCTCTCGGCATTCGCGGCCGTCCACGCACGAAGCTCTTCGATGATGGCCAGGCGCTGACCCTTGGTGGCCTCGCTCTGCGCGCGCACCTGGGTCAGCCAGGCCTCCACCACCTTGTGGGCCTCGTTGCAGGCCTCGTCAAAGCGCTTCCAGAGCGCGTGGTTGGGTTGCCCCCCCTGGTCGGTGGCCTTCCACTGCTCGCGCAGGGCGCGCAGGGTCTCCTGCATCTTGCGGCCACCCAGGCGCTGGCCTTCGGGTGCTTTCACCAGGGCCTCAGCCTTGGCCACGAGTTCTTCGCGAATCTGGTCGGCGCGCCAGCGCTGCCAGCCTTCGAGTTCGCCGGCCTTGGCCAGCGCGGCATGGGCACGGGCCTCCAGCTCGGCGGCAATCACGCGGGCATTGGCCTTGAGCAAGGCGCGCACATCGGCCGACGCTTTCGGGGTGGCCTTGCCATGGCCTTCGGCGAGTTCTTTTTCCAGCACTGCCAAAGCAGCGTCGAGGTCGGCGGCCACCCGCTTGGCCCGCTCTTGCTGGGCTTGGGTATCGGCGGCGGCGCGCTCGGCGGCGGCCAGTGGCTCCTGGCCTCGCTGCACGCGCAGCTCATCGGCCCACACCGGCACGGCAGGCAGCGCCGCCTGTGGATCTTCGGCGGCGGCCACCGCCTGGGTGAGCGCTGCCTCAAAGGCGTCCCACACCAATTGGAGTTGCTGGCGAGAGGCGTCGAGCATGGGCGGGAACTTCGGTTCGACGCTGGCCCACTGCTCATTGGTGGTCAGGCCCTGGGCCTGTTGCTGCCACTGCGCCACGTCGGCCCGCAGGGCATCGGCAGCCTGCTGGGCTTCGCGCCAGGGCTTGGTCGAAAGCACCTCGATGCGCTGTGCCAGCAGCACCGATGCCTCGCGCTCCACTTGCACGGCGTGCTGCAGGTCTTCAATGGCCCGCACCCGTTCGGCCAGCGACTGGCGCAAGGCCGCCAGGGGCTCGCGCGACAAGGGCGCACCTGCGCGCGCCGCATCTCGTTGCCAGGCCAGGGCGTCGGCCAGGTTCAGCCGGGACTGCGCCAGCAAAGCCTGGGCCTTCTCCGCCCAGTCGGCCGCGATCTGCTCTTGCGTCTTCTGGCGCTTGATCTCGTCCAGCTTTTCTTTCACCGGCTTGGCAGCGCCGCGATCCCGGTTGGCCATGTCCTTGTAGACCTCGGCCAGCAACTCGGCGGAAGGATCGGTGGCCAGCCACTCGCGCAGCCGTGCGGCGCGCTCGCCAGAAGTGGGCGCGGAGAAGGCGCCACCGGTGACGGCGTCGAGGGGATGGGAGGCGTTGGCGGGTTTGGCAGGTGGCGTGTTCACGGCAGGATCAGCGGCTTGAAAAGGGCGCAATGGGGAGACGACGGGCACGGTGGGCAGGCGGTGCGGGCCTGCACGGTCGCGCCCGGCGAAAACGCGTATTGTCGCCGCTGTCTGCCCCGGTGTAACGCCCTAGCGCGGAGCGATTTGCAGCTCGACCCTTGGCGCCCAGGCCTGATCGGCCGCCTTGAGCACTGGCGCCCCGATAAACAAGCGGTCTTCGGGCACCTTCTGTTCGGCCAGATGCTCCTTGACCGCCACCGCCCTGGCCACCGCCAGTTCGCGCATGGCGTTGTCGCTCACGGGCGTGGCCGCCAGCAGCAAGGCTTCCATTTCTGCCTGGGGAATGTCCTTGGCCATGCCCAGCAGGTTGCGTGGTTTGGGAATGTCAGCTCGGCGGTAGACCTCGCGCAGCAAGGCGGGGTATTCCTCTGCGCTCACTGTCACTTGCTGGGGCACGACACCCCCTGCGCGCGCAAGTGCCCGCCGCTTCTCGGCCCTGACTTGCTCGTCCAGGCGGGCGCGCTGGTAGGCGTTGCGCTCGGCTTCCAGGTCGCTCTGGCCCACCACGGTCAGCACCAGGGCGGGCCGGTCTTGCAGGGCCTTGGCCACGGCATTGAGTTGCTCACGCGCGGCGTCGGCCAGGTCGGCACGCCCGGCCTCGAAGGGCACCAGGCCCTGTTCTGCATGGCCGCCGCTGAACGCAGACGCAATCAGCGAAAACGGCGAGGTGATGGCCTTGCCGATCAGGTTCAACACCAGGCGCACGATGATGGGGCCCAGCCGGAACTGTGGGTCGTTGATCGAGCCGCTGATGGGCAAGTTGATGTCGATCACACCGTTTCGGTCGGCCAACAAGGCCACCGCCAGCTTGACCGGCAGGTTGGGCGCCTGACTGCCTTCAATACGGTCACCAAAGGTGAGTTGGTTGAGCACGATCTGGTTGCTCGCGGTCAACTGTCCGCTGGGCTCGATGCGGTAGGCCACGTCCACGCTGAGCTTGCCGCGCTGGATGCCATAACCGGCGTACTTGGCGCTGTAGGGCGACAAAGGAGGCAGTTCCAGGTCACGTACGCGCCCCTTCACGTCCAGCGCAAGCGGCCTGGCCAACGGATTGAGACGACCGGTGATTTCCAGGGCGGCGGTGCCTTCTGCTCGGCCGCGCAGCGACAGGTCGGCCAGCGCGGGCGCTTGCTCACCGGCCGCCGGCAGGCTGGAAAAGGCACTGACCCCCCCAGAGAGTTCGTTCAGGTTGGCCGAGTAGTTGGGCTGGATAAAGCGGTCAGAGAAGAGCACGCGGCCATTCACCAGGCTGATCGGGCCGAAACGAATATCGGGAGGCGGCCCGGCAGTGGCAGGCTGCTGGTTCGTGTCGGCGGCACCTGCGGGCGCTGGTTTCACCAGGTCTTGCAGGTTGATGCGGCCCGTCTCCGCCACGATCACCCGAGCGAAGTAGTCGCTGAGCACTGTCTCAGCCACTGCCAGGCGAAGGGGCTCGTCTGGCGTCAGTTTGAAGTTCACCCCCCGCAACTGCAGCGATTTCCACAGCAGCAGGTCTTCGGCTGGCGACAAGGTGCTGGCACGCACATCGTCCAGCGCCGCATCACCGGCCACCGAGACCGCCACACCACGCTTGTGCTGGAACGCCTCCACCCGCCCCCGGAAGCTCGCATCTGCGCGCTGCAGGTCCAGGTTCAGGCGCTCGCTGACATAGGGCTCCACGGCCTGAAGCGGCAGGCGCTCGGCCTGCACTTGGCCGCTCCAGCGCCAGCCGGCCTGCGCCGAAGGCAGGCGCACCACACTTTTCACCGACAAGCGCCCGGCCTCAGCCCGCCGGGCCGACACTGACGCCACCCGCGCTTGCAAGGTGATGGGCACATCTGCCTGCCGCGCCGCCATGGGCTGCAGGCCTTGCGCGCTCAGGTTCAGCTCGCTGAGCACCAACTGCACTGGCGTGGCTGGCAGGCGGTCGGTCCAGGCCAGGCGCGCGCCGTTCACGGCCAGTTTGCCCACTTGCACCGACCAGGGAGCTGCAGTCGGTGTCGCTTGACGGGCCTGCGCCGCCTCTCGCCCGGACGGCAACCAACGCTCCACCATCCAGCGGCCTTGGGCATCACGTTGCACGGGCAGGTTCAGGCCATCCAGCGTCACCGCCCCCATGGCCACGCGACGGCCAGGCAGGTCAAGCACCGCGTCGTCCACCTGCAGCCGCGCCCACTGCGCCAGGTCTTCGCGCCCCGACCTCAGGCGCATGCCGTCCACACGCGCTTGCAGCGCACTGAGCGTCAAGGCCATGGCGCGGCCCTCGGCGGGGGCCCGCCAGACCAGATCGAACGCCGCCTGGGCCTGGCCCTCAAGGTCGGGCACCAGCGCCTCTTTCACATAGGGCCCCACCGCCGACAAGGGCAGAGGCCCGGCCTCCACGCGCAAACGGGCCTCGCGGTCCGACACATCGCCCTTGGCCGATACCGGGGCGCCGTTCAGGCGGGCCTGAACGCTCAAGGGTGCCGGGGCCGTTTCAGGCCAGCGCCAGGGGCCTCCACTCAATTCCCAGTCAGACAGGGTCAAGGCAGCCGCCGGGCGGGTGGTGGCGTCTCGCCAATCGACAACGCCCGCTCGCACCGACACCTCGGCCAACTGCACCCGCCAGGGCGACGCACTGGGGGGCGCGGCCTTTTGCGCCCCAGGTCGAGGGGTGGGCATGAGGGTGGCCAGCAAGCGGTCAACGTTCAAGCGGCCGCTGGCGTCACGAGACAGGCCCAATCGAGGCCCCTGCAGGCGCACATGGTCCAGCGTCAGCACGCGGGCAAAGGGCTCGAAGCGCTGCACGCCCACCTCAAGGCGATCCCAGGCAAGCCAGTCCTGTTCTTGGCCATCCAAGCGCTGGGCCACTTTCAGACCAGACAGACCCAGGCCCCCTGACAACACGACCACCGGGTCGTTGGCCTGCTCGAACAGCACCTTGAGCGACAGGTGCAAGGTGCCAGCCTGCGGCCGGACTCCCCAGGCTTTGGGCCAATAAGGCAAGTAGGGCGAGACATCCAGCGCGGGCACGTCCAGGCTGGCCTCGGTGTGGTGACTCTGGGCAAAAGGCGTGGTCTGAAGGGCCGAATCGAACTGGCTGCCATTGAGGGTGAACGCCAGGCGCGGCTGGGTGATCACCTCGCGTTTGGAGGCCAGGTTGCTGAGAAAGGGCACGGTGAGGTGCACGCCATCCACGCGATGGGTCAGCCCCAGCGGCTCATCAATGAAAGTGCCCTGACCGCCCACCAGTTCCAGGTTGAACAAGGCAAATCGGGCGGGCTCGGCGTCGGGTGCCGAGGGCTTGGCCTGCAGGCGCTCCAGCACGTCATCAATGTCGTAGCGTCCCTCGCCCAGGTGGCGAACCGCCACGCGTAGTCCTTCCAGCCGAATGGCATCCAGCACAGGCGCCAAGCGCACCAGGGACTGCAGCTCAGCATCTATATAGAGACGGTCCCAGCCCAGCTGCTCCCCTTGGCCACTGGCATCGGCCACCCGCAGCCCCTCCACCACCATTTCCAGCGACCAAGGCGTCAGCGACACCTTGTCCACCGACACGGCACGCCCCAGTGCCGCACTGCCCTGCTTTTCCACCTGCCACTTGAGCAATGGGGGCAAGGCCAGGCCAAGCAAAGCCCACAAAACCACCAGCCCCCCCGAGACCCACGCCAAGCGTCGGCCCCATTGCCGACGCCGGGGCGCGAGCCAGGAAGAAAGCCGCGTGATGAGGGGGGATGTCTGGGGGTGCATGGGCAGGAGTATCGCCAATCACCGAGCCCTTCCCAAATGAAGAAACCCCGGCAAGCCAGGCTTGCCGGGGTTGACGGCGGGCTAAAGCACTTGCCGTCGGGGCGGGCGGTGGGAGGGTGATGTCCCACCAGCCGAGGGGGCAACAGATTGCCCCCATTAAAGGCCGGTCAGCGGCGTCACCGCTCGACCGGCTGAGGCTGGTCCTGAAGACCAGCGTCTCAAGGCTAACGCCTCGACCGCAGGGGCGCAACAGCGGGTCGACTGAGCGGTCATGGGGAATTTTTATCGCCCACCAATGAGCGATGCGAGCCCCAAAACACACCCTCACCGAGCACGAAAGGCAGCGATCAACCGACAAACGGCACTCAACCTGACACACCCCGGAAACAGGCACTCCAACGCCTTTTCCCCTGGGGAAACCCGGACCACAGACCGTCCACCGCCTGTTTCATCATTACTTTTCGATCTAAAAATCATCGTTTAAAACATTGACTCGATATTTATCTCTCCCTACCATCCGCCGGTTTTGCCCGAAAGGGCCCGACCGAACGCTGCCGCTAGAGGCTAATTCGGCTCCGATGTCGATCACACGACTGGAGTCGATGGCGACCCAATCCAACGGAAAACGACCCTCGGGTCTCATCCGCCATGAAAGGAGCGACACATGTCTGCCATGCAATTCACGCCGAACAAGAGCGCCTCACGCGCCATGGCGTCCCTGAAGACCACGTTGGGTGACGTGTACCGGGGCTTTTTCGACATCACCCACAACAGCCTGGCACTGCTGGGCATGCTGCTCGCCGTGTCGGTGGTCGTGCTCAGTGCACGCCCTGACCTGCGAACCACGGCCGAAGAGCAACTGCTGGGCTGGCTGCTGCAGCGCCAGGAAGCGGTGGCTGGCTCTGCCGACATCGAACCTGAGCCCACTGCGGTGGACCGAGTCACCGCTGCACTGCCAGCCGAGTTGCCGGAACAACAGGCCAAGGTGACTTATTGGCTCAGCCGCAAGTACCGCGTGGCACCCGAGCCGCTGGGCGCCCTGGTGTCCGAGGCCTTCACCGTGGGCGAGAAGGTCAACCTTGACCCCACGCTCATCCTGGCTGTGATGGCGGTGGAGTCGCGCTTCAACCCCTTTGCGCAAAGCCCGGTGGGCGCTCAAGGGCTGATGCAGGTGCTCACCCGCGTGCACACCGACAAGTACGAAGATTTCGGGGGGCAGTTGGCCGCCTTTGACCCCGTGTCCAACCTGCGGGTGGGGGTTCAGGTCCTGAAAGACGCCATCCGCCGCGCGGGCTCAGTGGAAGGCGGCCTGCGCCTCTATGTGGGTGCGGTGACGACCGATGGCAGCGGCTACATCAACAAGGTGATGGCCGAACACCTGCGCATTCAGAGCGTGGCACTGGGCAAGCCCGTTCCGCGCACGGCGATGCCAGCGCCTGCGGTGATTCCGGTGTCCACTCCGGCTCACCCTGCCCAAGCGCCCGGAGCAGAGATTGAGGCCGTGGTGCCCAGCACCACCACGCCGCCCGCTCCGGCATTGGCCCACTCCTGAGCGGCCACTGGCCGCTCGGCTAGAATTCGCCACGTACGCAACTGGCGATAGGCACCCAGGCCAACTGGGTGCTGACGTGGCCCCCCGGCACACTGGCCGGGACAACCACTGGGAAGCGTACCGCCCGGCAGACTCACGCTCCGGGCGACCCGCCGTTCGCCTGGGCAGCCCTTGTCACCGCGCAAGGTTTCACGTCTCACAGGACTGCCATGTACGACCGCAACATTCTCATTGAGCAAACCGATCCCGAGCTGTTCGCCGCCATCCAGGCCGAGAACGCCCGCCAGGAACACCACATCGAGCTGATCGCCAGCGAGAACTACGCCTCGCCTGCCGTGATGGCCGCCCAAGGCACCCAGCTCACCAACAAATACGCCGAGGGCTACCCGGGCAAGCGCTACTACGGCGGTTGCGAGTACGTGGATATCGCCGAGCAGCTGGCCATTGACCGCGTCAAGCAACTCTTCGGCGCCGATGCGGCCAACGTGCAGCCCCACTGCGGCGCATCGGCCAACGAAGCCGTGTTCCTCGCCTTCCTGAAGCCGGGCGACACCATCATGGGCATGAGCCTGGCCGAAGGCGGTCACCTCACCCACGGCATGCCGCTGAACATGTCTGGCAAGTGGTTCAACGTGGTTTCCTACGGCCTGAACGCCCAGGAAGAGATCGACTACGACGCCATGGAAGCCAAAGCGCGCGAGCACAAGCCCAAGCTCATCGTGGCCGGTGCGTCTGCCTACAGCCTGCGAATCGATTTCGAGCGCTTCGCCAAGATCGCCAAGGAAATCGGCGCCATCTTCATGGTGGACATGGCCCACTATGCTGGCCTGATCGCCGCGGGCGTGTACCCCAACCCGGTGCCCTTCGCCGACGTGGTCACCTCCACCACCCACAAGAGCCTTCGCGGCCCGCGTGGCGGCATCATCCTGATGAAAGCCGAGCACGAGAAGGCCATCAACAGCGCCATCTTCCCCGGCCTGCAAGGTGGCCCGCTGATGCACGTGATCGCGGCCAAAGCGGTGGCCTTCAAGGAAGCCCTGACGCCCGAGTTCAAGGCCTACCAACAGCAGGTCGTGAAAAACGCCCAGGTCGTTGCCCAGACGCTCACCGAGCGAGGCCTGCGCATCGTGTCTGGCCGCACCGAAAGCCACGTGATGCTGGTTGACCTGCGCGCCAAGGGCATCACCGGCAAGGAAGCCGAGGCCGTGCTGGGCCAAGCCCACATGACCATCAACAAAAACGCCATTCCCAATGACCCGGAAAAGCCCATGGTCACCAGCGGCGTTCGCATCGGCACCCCTGCCATGACCACCCGCGGCTTCAAGGAAGAAGAAGCCCGACTGACCGCCAACCTCATTGCTGACGTGCTGGACAACCCGCGCGACGCGGCCAACATCGAAGCCGTGCGCGCCAAGGTCAATGCCCTGACCGCGCGCTTCCCGGTCTACAAGTAATGCCTGCCGCCGGCGACCGCGCATGAAGTGCCCTTTCTGCGGACACCTTGAAACCCAGGTCGTGGAAACGCGCGTCTCCGAAGACGCCGACTTCATCCGCCGCCGCCGGCAGTGCGGTCATTGCGAGAAACGCTTTACCACCTACGAAAGGCCGGAGGTCAGCTTCCCGGCCGTGGTGAAAAAGGATGGCCGGCGAGTGGACTACGTGCCGGCCAAGCTGCGCGCCTCCTTTGCTTTGGCCCTGCGCAAACGCCCGGTCAGCACCGAGCAGGTCGACGCGGCCATCGAACGCATCGAGGAAAAGTTGCTCAACCTCGGCAGCCGCGAGGTGCCCGCCACCCGCCTGGGTGAAATGGTGATGCGAGAGCTCAAGAAGCTCGACAAAGTGGCCTACATCCGGTTCGCCAGCGTTTACCGCAGCTTTGAGGACATCGACGACTTCAGGGCACTGGTGGATGAAGTGAAGAAGTGACAACCCGATCCACCCGATGAGGCTGGCCCTTTGAGCGCCTGCGCCGCGACTGGGGTGAGCTGGCGCGAGCCCGCTGGCCGCAGATCGACAATCGGTAGCGAGCGCTTTACCTGCGGCTTCTTAGGCCCAGGTCGCCTGGGATAGGATGAAGCCGGAATGGGCAGATCTGCCCTTCAGGCGCTCGCCAGCCCGTGCTGGCCAACCAGCTAAATCTCGCGGTCACGCTGAAAGATCTCTCAGACATGAACATTCGTGCGCACAGCTGCATGACACCAAAGTCGCGGTGCACGCAGACTGGCGTGACGCTGGTCGAGATGTTGGTGGTGATGGCCATCGTGGGTGTGCTGGCCGCCTTGAGCGGCCCCTCTTTTGTCAGGCTTATTCAGACAACGCGAATGGACACCAGGGCTGAATCGCTGCTGGCCATTGTCAACCAGGCCAGAGCCGAGGCAATCGCTCAACGGCGCGTGGTCACGGTCTGTGGAAGCCTGGACGGCGTGACCTGCAACAACGGTGGGTGGTCAGCCAACTGGATCAGCTTCATCGACATGGACGGGGATGGCGTGATCGACAACGGGGGCGCCAACCCTGACCGGGTGCTCAAGACCGTCACCAACAGCCACCCGAACATCACCACCCAGCGGACTGGGGCCAACCCTCTGCGGTTCAACAGCCAAGGTTTCTCGGTGGACACCGCGGCCCAGAGCATCTGGTTCTGCGACGAAAGAGGCGCGACCGCCTCGCGCGGCTGGATCGTCACAGCCATTGGGCGCCTCAACCCCATCACCGACACCGACAGCCCGCCGGATGGAATTGGCGACGACCACACCAACTCCAACGTCACCTGCCCCTGACGACATGAGCCACCTCAAATCCGCCAAAGGTTTCGCCATGATCGAGGTCCTGGTGACGATTCTCGTGATCTCCTTTGGCCTCATGAGCATGTATGGCCTACTGCTGGCCACCAAGCGTGAAGGGGTGTCGTCCTATCAGCGCACTCAGGCCGTTGGCCTGGCCAACGAAATCCTGGAGCGCATCCTGAACAACCCACGGCAGGCGGCGGCCTATCACACCGGACTTGACAACCCGGTGGGTGGTGGGAGCCTGGGCACCCCGGCCCGGGACTGTCTGACCGCTGGTGTACGTTGCACCAACACAGAGCTGGCGACGTGGGACCTGTGGAACTGGGAGCGCCGACTGGATGGCGAAGGCATCGCCACCCCGGATGGCAACAACATCCCCAGCCTGCTGGAGGCTCAGGGATGCGTGGTGTTCGCGGCCGCTGGCGCCGGCTCGCCGAACTCGGGGACCGTGAGGGTGATCGTGTCGTGGCGGTCGCCCGCAGAAACCACCGATGCGGCCCAGACAGCCGCTGAAACCTGCGGTGCGGTTCAGGCAGGAACCGACAACGGGCGCCACCAGATCGTGCTCAACAGTTACATCGTCAACCAAGACGATTTCGCACCATGAGATCCTCCCCCAAACAGCACGTCCGTGGCCTGTCGATGGTCGAACTGTTGGTGGCCATCTCGATTGGCCTCTTCCTGGTCGGTGGAGCAGGATTCATCCTGATCAACTCGAAACGCTCGTACACCGAGACAGATCGCCTGAGCCGGGTGGGCGAAACAGCCAGGTTTGCCATGATGATCCTGGGCAAGGACCTCCGCCAAGCCGGCTATTTCGGGGCTGCAGGTGTGGCCAACCTGAGCACCGACCCCGACCTCACCGCCGTGGTGAACGACTGCAATTCGCCCGGGGACGCCTATGGCTTCACCAACTATTTCCGGGTGGTCCGAGCCAGTGCAGCGGGCGCTGCGCTCGGTTGCATCAACGACGCGGTTCCCAACAGCGACGTCATCGTCGTCAAGACTGTGGAAGCCACGCCGCTTACCGATGGCGCGCGAGACGACCGCAGTGACGATACTGGCTCGATCGACACGCCCCGCGCGCTCGATGCGCAACGGGTCTACGTGCTGGCGAACAACGATCGCGGCATCTTGTTCCGAGGCAATGACTCATCCCCCCCTGCCCTGGGCGTGGGCGGCGACGTGCCCTTCGGCGAGGCCTGGCCCTATGTGGTGAACATTTACTACGTTCGTGCTGGCAACACCCCCACGCTCAGTCGGCTGTCCCTGCGTTGGAACGGGACCCAGCAGGCCATGCTGCGCGAGGACCTGGCCGAAGGCGTAGAGCAAATGCGCGTGCAACTGGGAGAGGACACCAGCCTCGATGGGGACGTCGACGCCATGGTGGACTCAACCACCGTGACCGACTGGGGACGCGTGCTCTCGGCTCAGCCGAGCATGCTGGTGCGCAGCCTTCAGCCCGAACCCGGCTACCAGGACGATCGCACCTACCAACTCGCCAACGCCACGTTCACCCCCGGCGGCTCATTTCGCCGAACCGTGATCTCGCAAACCATTTCCATCCGGAACACGGCCTTTTCGCTGCGACTGGAGCCCTGATCGTGAAGACAAGACCCTGCCACCATCACCGACAGCAAGCAGGTGCCGTGTTGATCATCACGCTGGCGTTCCTGCTGATCGTGGCCCTGATTGCCACCTACGCCGCGGCCCGGGTGAACTCCGACCTGCAGATGGTGAGAAACCTACAGGAGTCGGTGCGCTCACTGAACTCGGCCGAGGCCGGCCTTTCTGCGCTGGTCAAACACATCTTCGATACCCCTACGGTACTGAACGGTGCCAGCAACACCGACCCGCTGAACGGCGTCAACCCGAACCCCCTGGGCGCTGTGGCCAATCGCGCTGACGACAACATACAGCTGGGCATAGTGAACACCGTGCGCGAGGCCAACTGCCCTCGCGCTGCGGCAGGCACCAGCGCACGGATCATCTCGTGTGACCACTACCGTCTGGAAGCCGAGCACACCTCGGACGCCGCCAGAACCGGCATCGACGAGGGAGCGTTCTCCGAGGTCATTGGACGCAACGCGCCGTAACAGGAGCCTAGACATGTCAACCGCCTGCTTCCCTTTGATCCCATCCCTCAAGCGCCGGCTGAAGGATGTGCTGCTCTTCGCCTTCGCCGCCAGTTTCCTGCACATCGCCCATGCGGACGAGACAGAGATCTTTCGCGCCGACAACGAGAACAGCAATGCAAGGCCCAAGGTCCTGATCATCTTCGATAACTCGGGATCAATGGACACGCTGGCCCAGCGAAAGCCGACCTACAACCCGGCGGTGACCTATCCCACTGTTTCAGGCATCCAGTCTGGACGCCTGTATTGGGCCTCGGGCAACAGCGGCGGCCCGCCGCCAGTCGACACGAACCAATGGTTCAACGCCAGCATCAACCGTTGCGCGTCTTCGTTCGATTCCCTCAACAGAACTGGCGCCTATGGAGGCAGCCGCTTCGGGATGTACTCAAACAACCAGTGGAGCACGTTGAACACCACGAACTCGACCGTGGTCCACGTGGATTGTGGAGACGACATCAGCGATTCGATCGACAACAATGGCCCCAATCAGAGCGCCGGGTACCCTCGAACCAACGCAACCAACTCCAACGGGTATGGCAGCAACCGCGACCGCTCCATCGACGACAACTGGAGCACGCGCCGCCTGTATTCGGCCAACTACATGAACTGGTGGTACAGCCCAGACCTGCAAGACCGAAGCCGCATGGAAGTGGCGCAGGGCGTGATCACCGAAATCGTGGAGAGCAACCCGGGCATCGACTTCGGTCTGGCCACCTTTAACTACAACAACAGTTCAAGCACCAACGGCGGCCGCATCATCAGCCGGATCATCGAGAACATGAGCGCGACCCAGCGCACCAATGTGGTGAACATGGTGGGGCAACTCTCCCCCGGTGGCAACACGCCGCTTTGCGAGAGCATGTACGAGGCCTACCGCTACCTGTCGGGTGGTGACCTCTACTTTGCCACCCAGAAGGACCCCTACAACCGCGATGGCCCGGCACGGGACACCGCAGCCGAACGTTCCACCGGTCGGTACATCTCACCTGTGGGCGACTGCCAATACGTGTACGTGATCCTGATGACCGACGGCGAGCCCACGCAAGACACGTCGGCCAACTCGTTGATCGAGACTCTGACCAACAAGACCTGCGCCATCTACGGTACCGCCAAAAATTGCATGCCCGAACTGGCCGAGTACATGTACAACGCCGACCTGGACGGCGTGGCCTCCAACGGCATTCAACGCGCGGTGACCTACACCATCGGCTTCACCACCGCCCAGAAACTGTTGAGCGACACGGCCGCCAAGGGCGGTGGCCAGTACTACACGGCCGATAGCACCGAGGAGCTGACCTCTGCCTTTCAGGGTGCCATCACCTCCATCCTGTCGACCAACGCCTCGTTCACCTCCCCTGCCGTGGCCGTTGACTCGTTCACCCGGACAGAAAGCCGAGACGACGTCTTCTACGCCATGTTCAAGCCCACCACCGGCACCAACTGGCCTGGCAACATCAAGAAGCTCAAGATCCGTGTCGGCACGGATGGCGTGGCCCGGCTGGTGGATAGCAATGCTGTGGAAGCCATCGACAGCCGCACGGGCTTCATCAAGGACACCGCGCAGACCTATTGGGGAACATCGGCCGACGGCCCCAGTGTCGAGGCAGGCGGCGTCGGCGGCTTGCTGGCCAGCCGCGACCCGGACACCCGGGTCATCTGGACCAACACCGGCACCAACGGAGCCCTTCAGGCCTTCAACACAACCAACCTGAGTGCGAGTGCTTATGGCCTGTCCTCGGCAGCCGATCTTTACGCCCGCTTCGACGTGAACAGTTCCACCGAGTTCAGCAACCTGATTGCCTGGGCCCGAGGCTGGACGGATTCGACCAAGACGGCACGCCGTCAGTGGATACTGGGCGACATCGTGTACAGCCGCCCCCTGGTGTTGAACTACGGTGCACGCACCACCAACCACTCGGCCAGCAACCCGGACCTGCGCGTGATCGTTGGCACCAACGCCGGCTTCCTGCACATGTTCGATGCGGCCAACGGCGCCGAAGACTGGGCCTTCTTCCCCAAAGAGCTCACCTCCATCTTCAAGCAGCGCAAAGACGATCAACTGGGCGGCAACAAGGTGTGGGGCCTGGACTCGCCCGTGGTCGTGTACCGGTTAGACGCCAATGGCGATGGCTCCATCAAGGCCACGGACGGCGACAAGATGTACATCTTCTTCGGGCTACGCCGCGGTGGCCGCGCCTACTACGGGATGGACGTAACCGACCCCAACAGCCCGCGCTTCCTGTGGCGGATCGGCAGTGACTCAACCGCCATGGCAGAGTTGGGCCAGAGCTGGTCTGTTCCGGTGGTGACCACCATCCCCGGCTACACATCGGGTGGTGTTCGCCAGCCTGTGCTGATCTTCGGCGGGGGTTACGATCCCGTCAACGATGACATCACCCTCTCGGCCGCCGAATCGACCGACACCATGGGCCGCGGCGTGATGATCGTGGACGCCACCACGGGCGCGCTGGTCTGGAGCGTCACCCCAGCCGCCACCAGCGCCGTGAACAAACAGGAAACCGGCTTTGTGCACGCGATGGCCGCGCCACCCTCGGTGTTCGACAGCGATGGTGATGGCATCTCTGATCGCATCTACATCCCCGACGTCGGGGGCAACGTCTGGCGCATTGACATGCCCGGCAGCACCCGTCCGACCACCGTCGCCCTTCAGGCGAAGTGGCGCGTGACCAAACTGGCCTCGCTGGCAGACACCAGCGGCACCACCCGCGCTGCCATCATGGCCGGCGACCGCCGGTTCATGTCCGAGACCGATGTCGTGCGCACGGTTGCCAACGGCAAGGCTTTCGACGCCGTGCTGCTGGGCAGCGGTGACCGCACGAACCCCAAGGCCACGGACAACAACGACCGCCTGTTCATGCTGCGCGACTACCAGACCACGCCGTACACCACCGATCCGCCCACCGCGACACAGTGCACAGCCACGGTCAATCCCAGCACAGACAATCGCTGCAAGTTGCCCATCACCGAAAGCTCGCTTTACAACGCCACGGCCAACCTGATTCAAGTGGGCAACACGACCGAGGTGGCCAGCGCGAAAGCCAGCCTGCGAAACGCGATGGGTTGGTACATCGACCTGAACGGGGTTGCCGGTCAGAAGTCGCTGGCGCCGGCCACCACCCTTCGTGGCATTTCCTTCTTCACCACCTTCTCACCCAACTCGGTCGCGACCAACACCAACATTTGCGAGCCTGCGGCCGGCACAGGGCGACTGTTTGCCCTTGACCTCCAGGACGCGTCAGCCGCCATCGACTTTGATTCCAACGGAAGCCTTCTCACCGCCGACCGTTTCGCCCTGCTGGGTTCGATGGTGCCGGACGCACCGTCGCTGTATTTCTCGCGCGACCAGCAGATCCGTCTGCTGTTCCCTGCGGGTGGCGGCCCCACCAGCGGCACGTCTGGCGTGGGTGGCAACCGCTGTGGCCCGGGCATGCTCTGCGGCCCTCGCGGGCTGAGGTCTATCGTGCCCAAATTCCGATATGAGCGAGAGTACTGACATGAACATCAAACGATCACGGCGAGCTACCGCCCGCACACGGGCTGTCAAGGGCTTCACCCTGGTGGAAGTTCTCATCGTGGTTGCCATCATTGGTCTGCTGGCAGCGGTGGCCTTGCCGAGCTACCAGTCGCATGTGCAGAAGAGCCGACGCAGTGACGCCAAATCCGCCTTGATGGACGCGGCCAACCGGCAGCAACAGTTCCTGTTGAACAGGGGCACGTACACCACGGACATGCGCGAACTGGGCTACGCGGCTGACCCCGCCACTTCGCCAGACAGCTTCTACCGGTTCGATGCGGCTGCCTGTGGCGCTGCTGTTCCCTTGACACGCTGCTTCGTGCTGACGGCCACCCCCATCGGCACCCAGGCTGGCGACACCGGCTGCACCTCGTTCACGCTGACATCGGCCGGCGTGCGCGGTGCGGCGGGCACCTTGGGAGCCCAGTGCTGGTGACGCACCGGGAGACACCATGACAAAACTTGCCCCTCGCCTTTGCTACATGGCCCTGCTGTTTGGGCCGGTAATGCCACTGGCCGCTCAGCCAGTCACCCCCCCGCCCTTGCACGTGTGCTCGCTCAAGCTGCGCGATGGCTCGATGAAACTCGCTTTCGTGGAAGCGGCGGACATCGCCGCCGCCAGGCGCTTGGTGGAGCGTCGCCAGGCTGCGCTCGGCAACCGCGCCAACGCGGCGTCAAGCCGAGGTGACGTGCTCGAATGCGTCAACCCTGCCAATCGGCTTTTTGTCGACCCCGCAGCCAACAAACTGCTGAACACCACGCCGCGCTGAGCCACTGCCCGCAGGCGGTTGGCGGCCATTTGGCCGATCGAAGTGACCTAGCGCCCGCAAGCCCTGGGTCTGACCAGCGGTTGCACCACGCACAATCGGGCGCCATGTCCCACCTTGATTCACTGGCGACCCGATGCCTGTGACGCTGACCATGACCCCACAAGCTGATCCCTGCTGGTATGACCTGGCCGAGCGCTCCATTGGCCTTTGCGAACCCAATCCACGGGTAGCCTGCCACCTCCAGACGCGTGACGGCCGCGTTTTCACCGGTCACACGCAAGAGGCGGGTGGGCCGCACGCCGAAGTGGTCGCGCTAACAGCCGCGCGGCAGGCTGGCGCCGACCTCAAAGACGCACACGTCTGGGTAAGCCTGGAACCCTGCGCTCACCACGGCCGCACGCCACCTTGCTGCGACGCGCTGATCGAGGCCCGCGTGGGCCGAGTCACGGTTGCCCTGGTGGACCCCAATCCGCTGGTCGCGGGCAAAGGCATCGAACGCATGCGAAAAGCTGGCATCCAGGTGGACGTTTTGCCACCCGACAGTCGAGAGGCGCAGGCAGTGAAATCGCTCAATGTGGGCTTTCTCAGCCGCATGGAGCGAGGCCTGCCCTGGGTCCGTATGAAGATGGCAGCCTCGCTGGATGGCATTACCGCCCTGCCCAATGGCCAGAGCCAGTGGATCACGGGCGAGGCTGCCCGCGCCGACGGGCACGCCTGGCGCAAGAGAGCCGGCGCGGTGCTCACGGGTATTGGCACGGTGCTCGAAGACAACCCCACGCTGGACGTCAGGCTCGTGTCGACCCCGCGGCAGCCCCATTTGGTGATCGTGGACAGCCGTCTGGAGACCCCTGCTGACGCCCGCCTCTTCCGGCCCTTACAGAGCGGCCAACAGCGGAACGTCTGGGTCTATCACGCCGTCATGGAGCCGGTCAGGGCAGAACGCCTGCGCGCGGCCGGTGCTGAGTTGATTCACCTGCCAGGGCCCGGCAACAAAGTGGACTTGGCCGCCATGCTGCGCGACCTCGCTGTGCGAGGCGTCAACGAACTTCATGTGGAAGCCGGGCACAAGCTCAACGGGTCGTTGCTCCGCGAAGGCCTGGTGGACGAACTCTTGCTCTACATCGCCCCCATGCTGCTCGGCCAGGGCGCTCACTTGGCCCAACTGGGGCCCTTCGACCAATTGGCATCGGGTCTGCCTTTCTGCTTCCATGCGCAAGATCGCATCGGGAACGACCTGCGCATCTTGGCGAGAAGAGCGCCTTCAAATCAATAACTTTTTATTAACTTTTTCCATCCATCGCCGATAAGCGCCCGCTCATCTTCAAAAACCAAGCCACTATTAATACCCTAGTATTCTTTATGGATGGCCAAGCACCATCCCATTAGCGCACGGACACACGGCTCCTCCCAGCAGGGCCTTTCTTTGCTGGATTTGGTCGCCGGCATCGCAGTGGCGTTCGTGCTGTGCTTTCTGGCCTTTCCCTCTCAGCACCAGCTTTTGTCTCGCTACCGGACATTGGCGCATGCACAGGAACTCACTCAGCTGCTGCTCTATGCAAGGGGCGAAGCCATCCGGCGCGGCAGCCGGATAACCGTGTGCCGATCGGCCAGCCACGCCGCGACCAACCCCACTTGCGACGGCGGCTGGAGCGATGGCTGGATTGCCTTCTTGGACGACATCGACACCGCTGGCAATCAGCCGGGGGTGATTGACGGCAACGACCTGCTGCTTCGTGTGGGTGAGGGCCGGCCGACCGTCAGGGTTGAGGCCACCGCCACGTTCCGCCAATGGCTGGCGTTCACCCCCGCTGGCAGATCCATCGGAAACATGGGCCTGTCCAACGGCACCTTCTGCCTCGTGGACGGACAGTTCCGGCGAGATGTGGTGGTGGCCGTCACTGGACGCGTCACCTTGTCGGCGCCCATGACCTTTCCTGAACTGGCCGCTTGCTAGGGCCCTCTGCATGAGAAGCGCACGCCATTGCCTCAAGGGCATCCGTATCGCTCGTGCAGAGCAGGGCTTTTCCTTGATAGAGGTCTTGCTGGCCATGCTGATCATTGGCATCGGCGTTCTTGGGCTGACCGCCGCCAACGTGGCCTCCTTGCGGGTGCGATCGCAGTCATCGTTGGAATCGGTCGCCACACAACAGGCCAGCACCATCGTGGAACGCCTGCGCGCGCAGCCGCTGCTGGCACGCAGCGGCGCTTATAACCGCACCCTCCTCTCGCCCGCGCCCAATCCCGACGCCGCCGATCTCGCCGATCGAGAGCTGGGTGCATGGCTGGCACAACTGCAGCACCAACTCCCCTCGGGAACGGCTGCGATTCAAGTGATGCCAGACGGCCGGGTACTGGTGACGGTGCAGTGGAGCACGCCATTTGCCGCCGAGGCATCTGAGCAAAATGCCAGCTTCAGCTTCCGGACACGCCTGTGACACTCGTGCACACTAGGCAACGTGAGGCGGGGTTCAGCCCAGTGGAGATGATGGTGAGCGTTGCCATTGGCCTGCTGCTGGTGCTGGGCATCGGCCAGGTGGTCCTTCACCAGCGAGCCACCATGCGCACCCAAGAAGAGTTGAGTCGCATGGAGGATGCTGGTCGCTTCGCCCTTTTCGCTCTGGCGCGCTCCATTCGGCAGGCCGGTTTCCGGCCAGGTGGCAGCACCGCGGAAAGCGCCGCCTACCCGGCAGACGATGACTTTGAAGAAGGTGCATTCCTCGGCCTGGGCAACGGGTCTTCCGCTGAGCAACCCAGCCTGGCCTTGCGCTACCACGGCTTGGACGATGGTTCGCAGGTCAACTGCCTAGGCGTGGACACCAAGACACCAACCCTGCAGGTCGAACGGTGGGGCCTCGGCCAGGGCTCTCTTCGGTGTGCTGCGTCTGGCGGGAAGCAACCCCTGGTGCCATCCGTAGAGGACCTGCAGTTCACCTTTGGCATTGACAGCGACGGCGACGGCAACACCGAGTCCACAGAGCCCGCCGCGTCGGTCAAACAGTGGGCCCATGTCGCAAGCGTTCACGTGTATCTGCGGCTGGTGTCACAGGAAGACGGTTTGACCGAAGCCCCTCGGGCGTATCAAGACGCTCAAGGCAGCACCGCAATGCCCTCCGATCGGCGACTGCGGCGCACGTTCCGCACCTCGGTCTCCATTCGCCAGCCCCGGACATGAGCACAGCGGTTGCCCATCGAAACAAGCAGTCTGGCGCGGCGATGCTAATGAGCCTGGCACTGATGCTGGTGCTGGGCACGCTGAGTTTCAGCATGTTGCAAGCCGTTGGCCTGGAGCAAAGACTGGCCGACCAGGAACGCGATCGCCAAGTGGCCTTTCACGCGGCTGAGGCCGCACTGCGCCAAGCGCAGTCACTGATAGAAGGCAACGAGCTTGGCCTGTTCTCCCCCTTACGCGACGCGAACTTTCCGAGCATCTGCACCAAAGGCCTGTGCCGCGGCTCCCCAGCCAAGCCTGCCTGGAAGACCCTGTCAGCCCTGGATTGGGCCGATGGGGCCACGCCCACCCGCGAATACCCAACCCCACTTGATGCCCTTGACCTCAAGGGCCTGGCGGCGTCACCTCGGTACCTCCTCGAATACCAAGGCAGCCTCGCGCCCTTGGAGCCCGGAGCGCCTTGCGTTGCCCTGTTCCTCATCACCGCCCGGGCCACCGGGCTTTCGCCCCACGCGGTGGCAACCCTTCAGTCCGAATACCGGCTGCGGGCCGGCACTTGCCAACAAGCCATCTGACGGTACATGAAACAACTGTTCGCCTTCTTGATGGCCATGGCCCTGGCTGGCCTCCCCGGTTCTTCAACCCTCTGGAGCCAGACCACCCCCAACGTTAACGCCTCCGTCGATTGGCCAGTGGCCTGGATTGGCCGGCTGGCACTGAGCCAACATGTGCTGGACGACGGCCAAGCCTCGGTGTTCATCCCCCGATTCGTGAGCCACTGGGGATATGGCGGCGTCGTCGCTCGCCACCTTGACCCGCAGGGCAATATCCTGAGCGGTTCGCCATGGCCCGACCCGCGAGCCACCGCGGCCATAGAGGGCCAAGACCCGATGCAAGAGCGGCGCCTGTTCACGCGCCTTCCCAGTGGTGTGGGCACGCCCTTCACCTGGGACACCCTGGCACCAGGCCAGCAAGCCCTGCTTGGCGATGCGGTGCTGGGCCCCCAAGTGCTTCGCTACCTGCGTGGCGACCGGGCGCTCGAAGCCCCCAAGGGCAGCTTCAGGCTACGAACCGAACTGTTGGGCGCCGTGGTGCACAGTTCGGTCCTTCATTGGCGGCACGACGACGGCAGCCAGCGCCTTTACTTCGGCGCCAGCGACGGCATGCTGCATGCACTGGATGCCCGCACCGGCCGGGAGCAGTTTGCCTACGTGCCCTCAATGCTGCTGCCTCGCATGGCCACGCTGACGCAAAGCGGTCGCTCGGCCGCACCCATGGTGGATGGCCCCCTGGCCATGGCCGATCTGCTGGAGCCCCAGGGCACGCGCACAGTGTTGGTGGGCGGGCTCGGCGCAGGTGGCGCAGGGTTGTTCGCCCTGGACACGATGCTCGCGGCCCAGGGGTCGGAGACCGAGGCGGCCCGTGCGGTGCTGTGGGAAATCACACCCCTGACCCCCGGGTTCGCCAACCTGGGCGAAACCCACGCCCTTCCGCGATTCACCCGCCTGAACGACCCGGCCCGCACACCCGCCGTGGTCGTTGGCAACGGCTACTTCAACGCCGGCAACCGGCAGGCATCGTTGTATGTGGTGCACGCCCTCACCGGGGCGCTCATCGCCGAACTGCCCACCAACAGCGGCGACGCCGAACGGCCGAACGGCCTGTCCTCACCCACGCTGGCCGACACCGACGGCGACGGCGTGGCCGATCGGGCCTATGCCGGAGACCTGCTGGGTCAACTCTGGCGGTTTGACCTGCGCGCGACATCCCTGGGCATCATCCCGCCCCGGCTGATGTTCCAAGACCCGGCTGGCACCGCCATCACCACCGCCCCCGTCGTGACCCCCCATCCCATGGGGGGACAAATGGTCGTGTTCGGCACCGGCCGCACGCTCACCCGTGCCGATCTGGACGACCAACGCACCCACCATGTCTATGGGCTATGGGACGGCGCCCCCGCCAGCCACAACACCTGGCTCGACCAGTCATTCACCGAACTTCCCCCCACCACCGACGGCCAGCGCTGGCGCCGCGGCAGCACCTTGACGCCCAACTGGTCATCAACCTCGGCCTCACGCATCGGGCACCTGGGCTGGCGACTGGCCCTGCCCGCGGGAGAACGCCTGGTCGGCGACCGCCCGCTGCTCGCCGACGGCCTGTTCACCTTCTCCAGTACCAATCCCAGCCGAAAAAGCGACCCAGGGGCGCCACCTGGACAGAACTGGCTCAATCAGGTGCAGGTCATGACCGGTGGAGCACCGCCACGGGCGATATGGGACACCAACGCCGACGGCGCCGTGGACCCGAACGACCACATAGAGGCACAGGTGATCAACAGCCGGCACCTGGGCACTGGCGTGGTCTCGCAACCGGTGCTGGCCGATGCCGGGCGTCTCGGCCAGACCTATGTGAACCACAACCCCGAACTCACCATCATCGCCAACAGCCCCAGCACCACCCAAGCCGTCGCGGGCGGCATCGCAGGGGGCCATTTCGACGTTGACATCCACTACAAAGCCGGCAAGACCTTCGGTACGCAGAAGCACCAGCACGAATACGACGACAGGTACAACGTGGTGGGCATGAACTTCAACAACCCGAGCGATGGCGCCTTCGCGATGGGCAAGGCCATTTCGGCCTCCACAGAGTTCAAGGTGCTGGTGCTCAACGCTTACCTCAACCCGGCCAGCCACCTGTCGGTGGCCAATGCGCCATTTGCCGCGGTGAAAGAATTCCAGGGACAGGCCAAGGCCACCGACGCCAGCTTCATCAACACACTGCCATCTTTTACCCGCGCCACCATTGAACCCTTCGTCTGGCGCCTGCCGCCAGACGCGTTCGCCTCTAAGGATTGGTGGCAGGACGGCGGCCAGGCACGGGCGGGCCTGATGCCCACCGAGACCGGCTGTGTCAAGCCGGGTCCCTTCGCCTCACCTGGCCCCGAAGGCAGCTTGTACAACGGCGCACTCACCCTGCAACTGGTCAAGCGCGACACGCCCGCCAGTGCCCTTGAGCCCAACGCCGCCAATCAAGACCCTGGATACGGCTGGCGGGTGAAAGCGGGCGAACGAAGCAAGTGGCTGCTGGCCGAATACACCGCCTTCTGGCACCACCCAGGCAACGGCTGCTTCGGCAGCCGGCTGTGGAAGCCCAACCCCTCGCAAGACACGGCCCCCTCACGAGCAGCAGGGTCCACACCCACAGGATCGGGCGACCCTATCGGCTTACCGGGGGAGGCCATTGCGCTGGCGGGCATCCGAACCTCGGCAAATGCTTCGGGGCTCCTGCTGCTGTTCACCGACGGGCGTACAGCGAACGCAAACGCCGCAGAAGCTGGCTTGCGACTGCAATACCGAGATGGAACCACCACCGACCGGCTGACCGACCTCACCCCATTTCTCAACGCCGACGCCCGCGCAACGCCCACCGGCCCGCGACGCGCCATTCCCAGTTCTGGCCGCTACAACTGGCGCGAATTCACCCCCTCATGGACAGAAGCCAGCCCCGCACCGAACACGGGCTCACGCTGATCGAGGCCCTGTTGGCCGTGGCGCTCACGGCCGTCTTGGCCAGCATCGCATGGCCCAGCTACCGAGAGCAGGTGGCCAAGGGCCGGCGCGTGAACGCCCAGGCCATGCTCTACGGTGCGGCACAGTTCATGGAGCGCTTTCGCACCGAGAACCACCGGTACGACCAAGACCTCGGCGGCAACGCCCTCGTGTTGCCCGACAACCTGCGGGAGAGCGCAGATGGGGCTTACCTGCTTCAGGCCACCCCCCTTGAGCGCGAGCAATACACCCTGCACGCAACACCCAAAGCCGCCCAGGCTGGCGACCGGTGCGGCACCTTTACCCTGAGCCACACCGGTGCACGAGGTGCCGCGCAACCCGACTGCTGGCGGCGATAAAACCCGCGCCAAGGGTGCGCTTCGACCCCGTTGCCGGCTCGGCGACGAAACCCTGCGAAAATAGCCGGATGTTTACCGGCATCATCACCGGCGTGGGGCGCATCGTCGACCTCCATGCGCTGGGCAGTTCTTTGGACCATGGCAAGCGGCTCACCATCGAGACGCCGCCTGGATATCTCGACGACGTCGGTCTGGGCGACAGCATCGCCCTCAATGGGGCCTGCATGACAGTGACCTCACTCGACCTTCCCCAGCAACGCTTCACCATCGACATTTCCGCCGAGTCGCTCGCGCGCACCACGGGCCTGGGCGCCGCGGGCGCTCGCGTCAACCTGGAAAAGGCGCTGCGCGCCAATGATCGCCTGGGTGGCCACATTGTCTCGGGCCACGTGGATGGCATCGGCCGCGTCAGCCATTTCGCCCCGGTGGGTGAGAGCTGGGAGCTGCGGGTGATGGCACCTCGCGAACTGGGCAAGTACCTCGCGTACAAGGGCTCCATCACCATCAACGGCGTGAGCCTCACCATCAACCGCGTCGCCGACCACGCCGAGGGCTGCGAGGTCAGCATCAACCTCATTCCCCACACCGTGGAGAACACCTCGCTGGGCGACCTCAGCGCAGGCAGCACGGTGAACCTCGAAATCGACACCGTCGCGCGATACGTCGAGCGCATGCTCAGCGCCGGCCTCAACCCCAACAAGGAACCCGCATGAACGCGCCCCAAGCCCTGGCCCCGGTGGCCATCTCCCCCGTGGAGGACATCGTTGCCGACATGCGTGCCGGGAAGATCGTCATCCTGGTGGACGAAGAAGACCGCGAAAACGAAGGCGACCTGGTGCTGGCCGCCGACCACGTCACGCCCGAGGCCATCAACTTCATGGCCCGCTTCGGCCGAGGCCTGATTTGCCTGACGCTCACCAAAGACCGCTGCGAGCGCCTGAAGCTGCCGCCCATGGTGCCGCGCAACGGCACCAAGATGGGCACGGCCTTTACCGTGTCGATCGAGGCGGCCGAAGGCGTGACCACCGGCATCTCCGCCGCCGACCGCGCCCGCACCGTGCAGGCCGCCGTGGCGCCCGACGCCAAGGCCGAAGACCTGGTGCAGCCCGGTCACATCTTCCCGCTGCAAGCCGTGGAAGGCGGCGTGCTCATGCGCGCCGGTCACACCGAAGCCGGCTGCGACCTGGCCGCCATGGCCGGCTGCACGCCCGCCGCCGTGATCTGCGAGATCATGAAGGACGACGGCACCATGGCCCGCCTGCCCGACCTGCAGGTGTTCGCCGCCGAACACGGCCTGAAGATCGGCACCATCGCCGACCTCATCCACTACCGCAGCCGCACCGAAAGCCTGGTGCAGAAGGTGGGCACCCGCGCGCTGAACACCGCCTTCGGCGCCTTCACCGCCCATGCCTACCGAGACCAGCCCAGCGGTGCCCTGCACCTGGCGCTCGTCAAAGGCGAGTGGACGGCACAAGACGCGGTGCCAGTTCGCGTGCACGAGCCCCTGTCGGTACTGGACGCCCTGGAAGTGGGCCGCTCCATGCACAGCTGGAGCCTGGAGGCCAGCCTGCGCCACATCGCCGATGCCGGCCGTGGCGTGGCCGTGTTGCTGAACTGCGGCGAATCGGCAGACCAGTTGCTGGCCCAGTTCGAAGGCACCGCGCGCTCGGCACAAGCGCCTGAGCGCGGCCGCATGGACCTGCGCACCTATGGCGTGGGCGCCCAAATCTTGCGCGACTGCGGCGTGCAGAAGATGCAGCTCATGAGCCAGGCCCGCCGCATGCCCAGCATGGTCGGCTACGGCCTGGAAGTCACCGGCTTCATCAGCCGCCAACCCTGATCCCCACACAGAAACGGACATCACCATGTTTGGTGCAGACAAAGGCACAAGCGGCCCGCTCGATGGCAAGAAGCTGACCATCGGCATCGTTCAGGCCCGCTTCAACGAGCCCATCACCAACACCCTCTTCCAGGCCTGCCGAGAAGAACTGCTGCGCCTGGGCGTGCAAGAGAAGAACATCGTGCACGTGACCGTGCCCGGCGCCTTGGAAGTGCCCGTGGCCCTGCAGGCCATGGCCGAGCGCGACCAGTTCGACGCCCTGGTGGCGCTGGGCTGCATCATCCGCGGCGAGACCTACCACTTCGAGTTGGTGGCCAACGAGTCGGGCGCCGGCGTGACGCGCGTGTCGCTCGACCACCAGATTCCCATTGCCAACGCCATCCTCACGGTGGAAAACGAGGCACAGGCCATCGCCCGCCAGACCGACAAGGGCCGTGACGCGGCCACCGTGGCGGTGGAGATGGCCCAGGTGCTCCAACAGATCGGCTGACCATGACCCAGACCCCCGAGTCCGACAACGGCCTGCCCATCAAGCGCAAGGCCACTGAAAAATCGGCGCGCACCCGCGCCCGAGAATTCGCCCTGCAGGCGCTCTACCAGCACCTGGTCGGCAAGAACGAGGCGTCCGACATCGACGCTTTCACCCGAGACCTCTCTGGCTTCCACAAATGCGACAGCGTGCACTTTGACGCGCTGGTGCATGGCTGCATCCGCGAGGGCAACGCGCTGGATGCGCTCATCACCCCGCGCCTGGACCGCCCCCTGGCAGAAATTTCCCCCATTGAGCGCGGCGTGCTGTGGATCGGCGCCTACGAGTTCCAGCACTGCCTGGACGTGCCGTGGCGCGTGGTGCTCAATGAGTGCATCGAACTGGCCAAGAGCTTTGGCGGCACCGACGGGCACAAGTTCGTCAACGGTGTGTTGCACCCCCTGGCCGCGCAACTGCGCCCGGTGGAAGTGGCCGCTGGCGCCAGCAAGCCCAACCACCGCAAGGGCTGACGGCGCCATGCGCATTGCCCAGCGCGCGCAGCGCGTCGACCCGTTTTACGTGATGGAACTGGCCAAGGCCGCCGAGGCCATGGCCCACCAGGCAGGCCCGAACGGCCGGCCCATGATCTACCTGAACATCGGCGAGCCCGATTTCACCGCGCCACCCCTGGTGCAAGAGGCCGCCGAGCGCGCCATCCGCGACGGGCGCAGCCAGTACACCCCGGCCCTGGGCCTGCCCGCGCTGCGCGAGGCCATCAGCGGCTGGTACGCCCAGCGCTTCGGGGTCAACATCGACCCGGCGCGCATCGCCATCACGGCCGGGGCATCGGCGGCGCTGCAACTGGCCTGCCTGGCGCTCATCGAGGCCGGTGACGAAGTGCTCATGCCCGACCCGAGCTACCCGTGCAACCGCCAGTTCGTGCAGGCGGCCGAAGGCCGAGCGGTGATGATTCCCGCGGGGCCCGGGCAACGCTTTCAGCTCAGCGCCGACCAGGTGCGCGAGCACTGGACCGCCGCCACGCGCGGCGTGCTGCTGGCCTCGCCTTCCAACCCCACCGGCACGTCGATTGCGCGCGAGGAACTTGCGCGCATTGCCTCCCACGTGCGCGAGCGTGGTGGCGTGACGCTGGTGGACGAGATCTACCTGGGCCTGAGCTACGAAGACGCCTTTGGCCACAGCGCCCTGGGCCTGCCCGATGGCCTGGGCGACGAGGTGGTGAGCGTCAACAGCTTCAGCAAGTACTTCAACATGACCGGCTGGCGCCTGGGCTGGCTGGTGCTGCCCCCTGCCCTGGTGGGCGCGGTGGAGCGCCTGGCGCAAAACCTGTTCATCTGCGCCAGCACCATCGCCCAGCACGCGGCCCTGGCCTGCTTCCACCCCGACAGCCTGGCCGAGTACGAGCGGCGTCGTGCCGCCTTCAAGGCCCGGCGCGACGCCTTCATCCCCGAACTCAATCGCCTGGGCCTCTGCGTGCCGGTGATGCCCGATGGCGCCTTCTACGCCTGGGCCGACGTCACCCAGCTCTGCCAGCGCTGGGGCATCCCGCCGCGAGGCGATCGCCCCGACCAGGGCGGCAGCTGGGCGCTGGCCTTTGAGCTGATGAAGCGCTGCCAGATTGCCGCCACGCCAGGGCGCGACTTTGCCCAGGCCGAGCCGGGGCGTTACCTGCGCTTCTCCACCGCCAACTCGATGGAACAGCTGCGCGAGGCCATCGCCCGCCTGGAGGCCGCGCTGTGACCGTGCCCTTCACTTGGCCGGTGCGGGTGTACTGGGAAGACACCGATGCCGGCGGCATCGTCTTCTACGCCAACTACCTCAAGTTCTTCGAGCGCGCCCGCACCGAGTGGCTGCGCTCGCTGGGCGTGGAACAGCAGGCCTTGCGCGAGCGCACGGGGGGCATGTTCGTGGTCAGTGGCACCGAGCTGCGCTACCACCGGCCCTCGCGCCTGGACGATTTACTTCTGGTGACAGCCCAGGTCGTCGAAGCCGGCCGTGCGTCGATGACAATCGCCCAGACAGCGCGCCGAGGCCCCGGCCCAGACGGTGAACTGCTGTGCGAAGGCAGCATCCGCATCGGCTGGATCGACGCCCAGACCTTTCGCCCCCAACGCATTCCGGCCGAGGTGCTCGACGCCCTGGCCGGCCACGCCGCCTGAACCTTCGACCGGTTTTTTCCTCCCATCGCCATGAGCCACGACTTCTCCATCGTCCAACTGATGCTCAACGCCAGTTGGGTTGTCCAGGCCGTGGTGGCCCTGCTGGTCACCATGTCCGTGATCAGCTGGGCCGCCATCTTCCGCAAGCTCTCCACGCTCAAGCGCGTGCGCGCCCTGAACGACGACTTCGAGCGCGATTTCTGGTCAGGCAAGAACCTCAACGAGCTGTACGCCGCCGCCGCCCAGTCCGCTCGCACCGGTGGGCCGATGGAGCGCATCTTCGCCAGCGGCATGCGCGAGTTCCAGAAGCTGCGCGAGCGCCACATCACCGACAGCGGCACCCTGCTCGACGGTGCGCGCCGCGCCATGCGGGCGAGCTTCCAGCGTGAACTCGACGTGCTGGAGTCCAACCTGTCCTTCCTGGGCACCGTGGGCTCGGTGGCGCCGTACGTGGGCCTGTTCGGCACGGTGTGGGGCATCATGCACGCCTTCACCGGCCTGGCTGCGCTCACCCAGGTGACGCTGGCCACCGTGGCCCCCGGCATTGCCGAGGCGCTGGTGGCCACCGCCATCGGCCTGTTTGCCGCCATTCCGGCGGTGGTGGGCTACAACCGCTTCGCCCACGACATCGACCGCGTGGCCAACGGCATGGAGACCTTCATGGAAGAGTTTTCCAACATCCTGCAGCGCAACGTGGGCTCGCAATCGCCCTCGGGCCGCTGACCGGAGCGCGCACGCATGGCCAAGCTCGCAGCCCGCGGCCGGGGTCGCCGCACCATCAACGAGATCAACATGGTGCCCTTCATCGACGTGATGTTGGTGCTGTTGATCATCTTCATGGTGACCGCTCCCCTCATCACGCCGAGCCAGATCGCGTTGCCCAGCGTGGGCCAGGCCGCGCGCCAGCCCGATGCCTTCGTGCAAGTGATCATCGACAAAGACGAACAGATTCAGGTTCGCCCCGGCAACAGCAGCGCCGACACGCCAGCCGTGCCCATGGGGCAACTGGTGGCGCGCGTGCGCCAACTGCAAACCGACGGCACCGAAGGCGGCACGCCGGTGATCATCAGCGCCGACAAGAACGTCAAGTACGACGTGGTGATGAAGGTCATGGGCGAGCTGCAGGCCAAGGGCATCGCCCGCGTGGGCCTGGCCGTTCAGGCCGCCCGTTGAGCCACGATGCAGACAGCCGCTGACCGTTCCGAATTCGCTCCGCCCCGGCAAGACCGCTGGGGCCGCCCGCTCACGCTGGCCCTGGTGGTGCACGGTGCGCTGATCGCCGCGCTGACCTGGGGCGTGCAGTGGAAACAAGACGCCGAGATGCCCGCGGTCGAGGCCGAGCTCTGGTCGCGCCTGCCGCAGCAGGCGGCGCCGCGCGCGGTGGAGCCCCCGCCCCCACCGCCCCCGGAGCCAGAACCCGAACCCAAGCCAGCCCCCCCGCCCGAGCCCAAGCCGGTGGTGAAGGCACCGCCGCCACCACCCCCAGCGCCCAGCCAGGCCGATATCGCCATGGCCAAGGCCAAAGAAAAGGCCGAGGCAGAAAAGAAAGCGCGCGAGGAAGCCGCACGCAAGGAAAAAGAGCGCGAGAAAAAGCTGGCCGAGGAAAAGCGCGAGCGCGAGAAGAAGCTCGCGGCCGAGAAAGCGGAAAAGGCCGAGAAAGAACGAGAGAAAAAGCTCGCGGAAGAGAAACGCGAACGCGAAAAGAAACTGGCCGAGGAAAAGCGCGAGCGCGAGAAAAAAGCCGCCGACGAAAAGCGCGAAGCCCAGCTGAAGGAACAGCTGCGCCAAGACCAGCTCAAGCGCATGATGGGCCAGGCCGGCGCCACCGGCAGCGCCACCAGCACCGGCACGGCCCAACAGTCCAGCGGCCCCACGCCGGGTTACGGCGCCAAGGTGGCCGCGCGCATCAAGCCCAACATCGTGTTCACCGAATCCGCCCCCGGCAACCCGCGCGCCGAGGTCGAGGTGCGCACCCTGCCCGACGGCACCATCACCTCACGGCGCATCACCAAGAGCAGCGGCAACCCCGCGTGGGACGACGCCGTGCTGCGCGCCATCGACCGCACCGCCACCCTGCCCCGCGACACCGACGGCCGCGTGCCATCGTCTCTGGTGATCGGCCTGCGCCCGCTCGACTGAGCCGGCAGGCACGCCTGCCGCACGCAGCGAAAACCCAACCCTGTCTCCGGCGCGCCACCCCTAACCCAGTGCCACCGCGGAACCGGCTCCGCCGGGCCGCCAGGTGGCGTCCCCCTCGGGGGGAAGCCGCGCAGCGGCGCAGGGGGGGGTCAATCAAACACGATCTCGGCCTTTTGCTCGTGGGCCTGCGCCATCCAGCTCGCCAGCGCCGCGTCCGAGGGGAAGAACAGCGAGCGATCGTCCAGCTGAATTTCGCACTGCGCGCCGGGCCGCAGCACCGACAGGCGCACCGGCAAGCCACGCACCAACTCGCCTTGCTCGGTCTGCTCGCGCACCGGGGCATAGGTCTTGACGAGCTGGGCGATGTCGGGCGCATGGCCATTCACGGCCACGCGCAGGTACTTGCCAAAGCGGCAACGGGCCGAGCCCAAGTCCCAGATGTGCTGGATCTTCAGGCGCAGGCCGCCCGAGAAGCGGTCGGGCTGCACCACCGCCTGCACCACCAGCAGTTCGTCGTCTTTCAAGATGGCGCGATGGGCGTTGATGAGGTTCTCGTCCGCGCTCACCTCCAGCACGCCGGTCTTGTCGTCCAGCTTGAAGAAGGCCAGCTTGCCGCGCTGGCCGTTGATGACGCGGAAGTCCGACACGATGCCGGCCAGCACCACCGGGTCGCGGCTTTCGGTCACGTTGGCCAGCGGCGTGCGCGCAAAGCGCCGCACCTCGCGCTCCACCTCGTCGAACAGGTGGCCCGAGAAGTAGAAGCCGATGGCGCTCTTCTCGTGCGTCAGGCGCTCTTTCACGCCCCAGGGCGTGGTGGCCACCAGCGGCGGCTCTTGCGTGCTGGAGCCGTGGCCGTCGTCGAACATGTCGAACAGGCCGCCCTGGTTGGCGTTGGCCTGGGTGGTGGCGGCGTATTCAAAGGCCAGGTCAAGCGAGGCCAGCAACTCGGCGCGGTTGAGGTTGAGGCTGTCGAAGGCGCCGGCCTTGATGAGGGCCTCCACCGTGCGCTTGTTGATGCGGCTGCGGTCCACCCGCAAGCAGAAATTGAACAGGCTGGTGAAGGGGCCGCTCTCCTGGCCGTTGGGGCCTTCGCCCCGGCCTTCGCGGGCGGCCACGATGGCCTCAATGGCGAGCTGGCCAGTGCCCTTGACCGCGCCCAGGCCGTAGCGGATCACCTTGTCGGTGACAGGCTCAAAGCGGTAGAAGCCCCGGTTCACGTCGGGCGCCTCGAAGCTCAGGCCCATCTTCAGCGCGTCTTCCCACAACACCTTGAGCTTGTCGGTGTTGTCCATTTCCACGGTCATGTTGGCGCAGAAGAACTCGGCCGTGTAGTGCACCTTGAGCCAGGCCGTGTGGTAGGCCAGGAGCGAGTAGGCGGCGGCGTGCGACTTGTTGAAGCCGTAGCCGGCGAACTTCTCCATCAGGTCGAACACCTCGTCGGCCTTCTCTTCGCTGATGCCCTTCTCGGCTGCGCCCTTGCGGAAGATGATGCGGTGCTCGGCCATCTCCTCGGGCTTCTTCTTGCCCATGGCCCGGCGCAGCATGTCGGCGCCACCGAGCGAGTAGCCCCCCAGCACCTGGGCGGTCTGCATCACCTGCTCTTGATAGACCATGATGCCGTAGGTCTCGGCCAGCACCGGCTCGGTGAGCGGGTGCGGGTACTCCACCACCTCGCGCCCGTGCTTGCGGGCCACGAAGGTGGGGATCAGGTCCATGGGGCCCGGGCGGTAAAGCGCGTTCAGGGCGATCAGGTCTTCCAGGCGCGAGGGCTTGGCGTCGCGCAACATGCCCTGCATGCCGCGGCTTTCAAACTGGAACACGGCCTCGGTCTGGCCCTTGGAGAACAGCGCATAGACCTTGGGGTCGTCCAGCGGCACGTTCTCGTACGCGAAGTTCTCCTGGCCCTTGTGGCGCTTCATGATGAACTCGCGCGCGATCTCCAGGATGGTGAGCGTGGCCAGGCCCAAAAAGTCGAACTTCACCAGGCCAATGGCCTCCACGTCGTCCTTGTCGTACTGGCTCACGGCCGATTCGCTGCCCGGCTGCATGTAGAGCGGGCAGAAGTCGGTGAGCTTGCCCGGGGCGATCAGCACGCCACCGGCGTGCATGCCGATGTTGCGCGTCATGCCTTCGAGCTTCTGCGCCAGCTCGATCAGGGTCTTGACGTCTTCTTCCTTCTGGATGCGTTCCGCCAGGATGGGCTCCATCTCGATGGCGTAGTTGTTCTTGTCGCCCTCCTTCTTGGGCACCGGCGGGTACTGCAGGGTCACGCTCATGCCCGGCTTGTTGGGGATGAGCTTGGAGATGCCGTCGCAGAAGCCGTAAGAGAAGTCGAGCACGCGGCCCACGTCGCGAATGGCCGCGCGCGCGGCCATGGTGCCGAAGGTGGCGATCTGGCTCACCGCGTCCTTGCCATAGCGGTCCTTCACGTAGTCGATCACGCGGTCGCGATTGCTCTGGCAGAAATCGATGTCGAAGTCGGGCATGGACACCCGCTCCGGGTTCAGGAAGCGCTCGAACAGCAGGTTGTACTGCAGCGGGTCCAGGTCGGTGATGAGCAGCGCATAGGCCACCAGCGAGCCGGCGCCCGAGCCACGGCCCGGGCCCACCGGGCAGCCGTTTTCCTTGGCCCACTTGATGAAGTCCGACACGATGAGGAAGTAGCCCGGGAACCCCATCTTCAAGATGGTGTTCAGCTCGAACTCCAGCCGCTCCACGTAGCGCGGGCGCTGGCGCTCACGCTCGGCCTCGTCGGGGAACAGGTGCTTCAGGCGCCCCTCCAGGCCTTCGTGCGAGACGTGGCGGAAATACTCCTCCACCGACATCACCACGCCGTTGACCGGCGGAATCGGGAAGTTGGGCAACTGCGGCTTGCCCAGCACCAGGGTGAGGTTGCAGCGCCGCGCGATCTCCACCGTGTTGGCCACGGCCGAGGGAATGTCGCGGAACAGCTCGGCCATGTCGGCTGCGCTCTTGAAGTACTGCTCGCGGGTGAATCGGCGCACGCGCCGGTTGTTGGCCAGGATCTCGCCCTCGGCGATGCACACCCGCGCCTCGTGCGACTCGTAGTCGTCGGGTTCCAGGAACTGGATGGGGTGCGTGGCCACCACCGGCAGGTGCAGGCGGGCCGCCAGCTTCACGGCCGCGCTCACGTGGCGCTCGTCGTCGGCGCGGCCAGCGCGCTGCAGCTCCAGGTAGAAGCGGTGCGGAAAGATCGAGCCCAGTTGCAGCGCCATGTCGGCCGCGCGCTGGGCATCGCCCGCCATCAGGGGCTGGCCCACTGGGCCTGTGTGCGCGCCCGAGAGGCAGATCAGCCCGGCATTGAGTTCTTGCAGCCAGTCTCGCTGCACCACCGCCTGGTCGCGCAGGGTATTGCGCGTCCAGGCCCGGGCCAGCAGCTCGCACAGGTTGAGGTAGCCCTGGCGGTCTTGCACCAGCAGCAACACGCGCGGCAGGGGCGGCTGGTGCGAGCCCGGGGTGGCGCTGGTGCTTTCTTCGCTGAAGCCCTGCAGCACCACCTCGGCGCCGATCACGGGTTTGATGCCCGCGCCGCGCGCGGCCTTGTAAAACTTGATGGCGCCGAACAGGTTGTTGAGGTCGGTGATGCCCAGGGCGGGCTGGCCATCGGCCGCCGCGGCGGCCACCACATCGTCGATGCGGGTGGTGCCGTCAACGACGGAGAACTCGGTGTGCAGGCGCAGGTGAATGAACATGGGCCGATTTTAGAAGCCACCCCCGTGGGCGGCGGCCCGTCCAGCGGACCTGGCCCCCTATTCCTTCAGGATGCGCAGCACCTCGGAGCGGAACTCCCGGCTGTAGAGAATCGCCACCACGATCACGGTGGCCACCACCATGGTCAGTGGCGACACAAACCAGCCCAGCAAGGCAAACGAAAAGTAGTACGCGCGCAGCCCGTCGTTGAAGGTTTCAGCCGCCGAACTCACCATGGCCGCGGCCCGGTCCACGAACACCTTGCGGTCAAACTCGCCCCGGTCAAACGAGGTGGCCGGCGGCATGGAGCCGATCACCAGCGCCACAAAGGTGTACTGCCGCATGCTCCACGAGAAGCGGAAGAACGAGTACACGAAGATGGCGATGAGCACCAGGATCTTGAACTCGAAGACGATCAGCGTGGTGGCCTGCGCGAAGGGAATTTCGCTCATCAGCTCAGAGGCCTTGTCGGTGGTGCCCAGCAAGGCAAACAAGCCGCCGATGACCAGAATCGAGGTGGAGCAAAAGAACGACGGCGTGCTGGAGAGGTTCTGCACGATGATGCCGTCAAGCATGCGCGGGTCGCGCGCGCAGGTTTGCTTCATCCAGTAGCCGCGGTAGCGGTTGGTGGTCTGCAGCAACGAAGGGCGGTGGCGCCCCAGGCGCTTGGCGAACCAGGCGTAACCCGACCACAGGCCAAAGAACGCGGCGATGGCGAGCCAGTCGGCCCAGGGCAGCAGCGTGATGATCTTCATGGCACCAATGGTAAGCGGGCCGGCGGGGGAAAAATCCCCGGCCGGCCCGCTTGGCTGCTGACCTCGGGGCACCAACGCGCCCCAAGGCACTCATCCATCAGCCCTTGAACTTGCCCACCACGGCGGCCACGCGCTCGCCGAACTTGCGGGCGGTGTCCACGTCACCCTGGGGAATGGCGTCGGCGCCGGCGTCAGACGGGGCTTGCACCAGCAGGCCCACCGAGCCGCCCAGGTTGTTCACGTCGTTGCGGGTAGAGGCCTTGGCGTTGGACGGCAGCATACCCAGGCTGATCCACAAGCCGCCATGCTGGGCGGCCAGGGTGTTCAGGTAGGCCAGGGTGGCGCCCTTGTCGCCGTTGAGGCTGGCGCTCACCGAGAAGCCAGCGAAGAACTTGTCTTGCCAGGCGCGAGAGAACCAAGGCTTGGAGCTGGCGTCTGCAAACTTCTTGAACTGCCAGCTCGGGCCGCCCATGTAGGTGGGCGTGCCGAAGACGATGGCATCAGCGCCAGCCAGGGTGTCCCAGCCGCCTTCAGGCAGGTTGCCATCGGCGTCGATGGGCAGCAACTGCGCACCGGCGCCCTGCGCCACGGCCTGGGCGATGAACTGGGTGTGACCATAACCAGAGTGATAAACCACAACGACGTTTGCCATGTTTGGGATTTCCTGTTGTTGAAGAAAAAGTAAAGATCAAGCGGCGAGGTCGAACACCAGCACCTCGGCATCGGCGCCGTCGGCCAGCACCACCTGCGATTCGCTCGCCATCACGGCGGCGTCGCCGCCTTTCAGGCGCTGGCCGTTCACGCTCAGTTCACCGCGCACCAGGTGCACATAGGCCTTGCGCGCCGGGTCTAGGGTCAGCTCGGCGCGCTCGGCGCCATCGAACAAGCCGGCGTAGAGCGCGGCGTCAGCGTGGATGGTCACCGAGCCATCGGCACCATTGGGCGACGCCACCAGGCGCAGGCGGCCGCGCTTCTCGGCCTCGGCAAAGCCCTTTTGCTCGTAGCTCGGGGGAATGCCGCGCACGTTGGGCTCGATCCAGATCTGCAAAAAGTGCGTTTCGCTGTTGGGCGCGTGGTTGAACTCGCTGTGCATCACGCCGCTGCCGGCGCTCATGCGCTGCACGTCGCCGGGCGGAATGCCCTTCACGTTGCCCATGCTGTCTTTGTGGGCCAGGTTGCCTTGCAACACGTAGCTGATGATTTCCATGTCGCGGTGACCGTGGGTGCCAAAGCCCGTACCGGGGGCGATGCGGTCTTCGTTGATCACGCGCAGGTTGCCCCAGCCCATCCATTGCGGGTCAAAGTACTCGGCAAAGGAAAACGAGTGCTGGCTCTTGAGCCAGCCGTGGTCGGCTTGGCCTCGGGCGTCGGATCGGCGGATGTGGATCATGGCGGGCTCCTCTCGTCTGGGGGTGGTGCCGGGGCTCGCATTGGGCCTTGGCATGAGAAGAATTCTCAATCGCCCCGCCCTGCGTTGGGTCGCAGGGCTTTGATGGCATCATTCAAAAAATCTGAACGAAACACCCCCCAATGCCTGCCGCGCCCAACCCCCGATCCGCCCTCTCCGCCGAAAACCTGGCCTTGCTGGAGGCGGTCTCTCGCCTGGGCAGCATGGCGGCGGCGGCGCGCGAGCTGGGCATGGTGCCCAGTGCCCTCACCTACCGGGTGCGCCAGATCGAAGACGCGCTGGACGTGCTCTTATTCGACCGCAGCGCCCGCCGTGCCGTGCTCACGCCGGCTGGGGCCGAGTTGCTGCGCTCGGGCGAGTACCTGCTGAACGAGCTTGACGCCGTGGCGCAGCGCGTCAAGCGCGTGGCCACGGGTTGGGAGCCGCAACTGACCATCGCGGCCGATGCCGTCATCTCACGCGCCACCCTGTTCGAGCTGTGCGAGGCCTTCTACGCCACCGGTGCGCCCACCCGGCTGCGCCTGCGCGCCGAAACCCTCTCGGGCACGTTGGAGGCCTTGCAAACCGGCCAGGCCGATCTGGCCCTGGGCCTGAGCAGCGACCTGTCCGCCACTGACCTGCAGGTCGGCTCGCTGGGCTCGGTGGTGTTTGTGTACGCCGTGGCCCCGCACCACCCGCTGGCCAGCATCGACCGCCCCCTGGGCGACGAAGACATGCGCGCCCACCGGGCCGTGGCGGTGGCCGACTCCACCGTGCGCGGGCGCGGCATCACCCACAACCTGCTGCCCGGGCAAGACGTGCTCACCGTGCCCACCATGCAGCACAAACTGGAAGCGCAGTTGCGCGGCCTTGGCGCGGGCTTTCTGCCCCAGCCCCTGGCCCAGCCCTACATCAACGCCGGGCGCCTGGTGGTGAAACCGCTGCAACGCCCCGACAGCGTGTTGCGCATGGCCTATGCCTGGCGCCAGCCACGCAGCCAGGCCGACACCGGGCGAGCCTTGCGCTGGTGGCTTGATCGACTGGAACACGCCAAAACACGAGAAGCCCTGTTGCACCACCACCATCAAAGCTGAGGGCCGCCACCGCTGCTACATTCGCCAGACACCCCACAGCACCACCCCATGAACGCCACCACTTCCACCAGCCCTTCCCTCGCCCCGCTTCACTTCGCGGTCATTGGTGCCGGCATGGCCGGCGTGGTCGCGGCGCGCACGCTGCTGCAGGCCGGGCACCGCGTCACCCTGTTCGAGAAAAGCCGAGGCGTGGGAGGCCGCATGGCCACGCGCCGCACCGAGTTTGGCGGGTTTGACCATGGCGCACAGTACTTCACCGTGCGCGACCCGCGCTTCGACCTGGTGCTGCGCCAGACCGCCAGTGCCTTGGTGCGCCCCTGGAGCGTGAGCACCGTTCGTGTGCTCGATGCCTTCGGCCACCTGGTGGCCAGCGCCCCGCCGCCCACCGAGCGCCACTGGGTGGCCACGCCCGGCATGAACGCCCTGGTGGGCCTCTGGGCCAAGCCTCTGGCGCAACCCGAGCTGCACGGCCAACTGCCCGCACGATGCGAACTCAACACGCGCGTGCTGCGCATCGAGCGCGACGCGCTGGCCCACCAACGCTGGCAATTGCAGACCGAAGACGCCGATGGCGGGCGGCATGTGCACAGCGGCTTTGACCGCGTGGTGCTGGCCATTCCGCACGTGCAAGCCGATGACCTGCTCAAGGCCAGCGCCCTGGCGCCGGCGCTGCGCCAGGCCATGGCCCCGGTCACGGTGGCCCCGTGCTGGACCCTCATGGTCGCCTTCCCCCAGGCCATGCAACCGGGCCTGGGGCAACTCGGGCCGCAATGGAACGCAGCGCGCAGCACCCACCACCGCATCGCCTGGCTCACGCGCGAGTCCAGCAAGCCCGCACGCGACCCCATCGAACGCTGGACAGTGCAGGCCAACCCCACCTGGTCGGCCGAGCACCTGGAAGACGACCCCGAGCGCGTGAAAGCCAAGCTGCTCAAGGCCTTCTCCGAGGTCACCGGCATTCGCGCCACGCCGCCCCATGCGGTGGTGCACCGCTGGCGCTACGCGCAGACTCAACAGCCGCTGGGCCAGCCCTTCTTGCTGGACAGCGAGTTGGGCGTCGGCGTGTGCGGCGACTGGTGCCTGGGCCACCGGGTGGAAAACGCCTTCGTCTCGGGGCTGGAACTGGCCCTGGCCATGGCGTGAGGTACCGAGGGCGCTTCGCGCCTTCGCCCACCGGCCCTTTGCACGCTGGCTCGCTGGTGGCGGCCCTGGCGAGCTGGCTTGACGCCCGCGCCCACGGCGGTGCCTGGCTGGTGCGCATCGAAGACGTGGACACGCCGCGCTGCGTGCCAGAGGCCGATGCCCGCATCCTGCAGCAGCTCGCCGCCTGCGGCCTGGTGAGCGACGAGCCGGTGGTGTGGCAGTCGCAGCGGGGCGTGCTGTACCAGGCCGCATTGGACCGCCTGATCGCGACAGGCCGCGCCTACCCCTGCGCCTGTTCGCGCAAAGACATCGACAACGCCCTCACCGAGCGCGGTCTGGCACGCGAGCGCCATCACGCAGCGGTCTATCCCGGCACCTGCCGCCCCGAACGTGGCGGCCTGCAGGGCCGCCCCGCGCGGGCCTGGCGTTTTCGCGTGCCCGATGGCGAAGCGGCCACCGTGCACTGGGCCGACCGACGCCTGGGCGAGCAAGTGCAAAACGTGGCCACCGAGGTGGGCGATTTCGTGCTGAAGCGCGCCGACGGCCTGTGGGCCTACCAGCTTGCCGTGGTGGTGGACGACGGCGCCCAAGGCATCACGCACGTGGTGCGCGGCCAAGACCTGGTCGACAACACGCCACGCCAGGTGCTGCTGCAACAGGCCCTGGGCCTGCCCACGCCCGCCTACCTGCACACCCCGCTGGTGCTGGGGCCCAACGGCGAAAAACTCAGCAAACAAAACGGCGCCAAGCCACTGGACCTGAGCGATCCGCTGGCCGCGCTCAACGCAGCCGCTGCGGCGCTGGGCCTGCCGACGCAAAGCGGCAGCGTGGGCGAGGCGCTGGGCCGTTGGACAGCCGGCTGGGCCGCCTGAGCCAGGGCGCCTAAAATCCACGGCCCCTTTCGAGAGCCGACATGACCGACCCCCGCCACGCCCAGCCCCGCCCCCAGCCCACCGAGACCACCTACCTGCGCCAGATCAAAAGCTACGTGCTGCGCACTGGCCGCGTGGGCCCGGGCCAGCAACGGGCCTTTGAGCAGTTCGGCCCGCGCTTTCTGCTGAACTACCAGCCCGACCAAGCCTTCAACGCCGAGGCCGCCTTTGGCCGGCAGGCACCGCTGATCATGGAAATCGGCTTCGGCATGGGCGGGGCCACCGCCCAGATCGCCAAGGTGCGCCCGGCCGACAACTTTCTCTGCTGTGAAGTGCACGAGCCCGGCGTGGGCGCGCTGCTCAAGCTGTGCGGCGAGGAAGGCATCGAGAACATCCGCATCCTGCGCCACGACGCGGTGGAGGTGCTGGACCACATGCTGCCCGAGGCCAGCCTGGACGGCGTGCACATCTTCTTCCCCGACCCCTGGCACAAAAGCCGCCACCACAAGCGCCGCCTGATTCAAGGGCCCTTCGTGAACCGGCTGGCCCGCAAGCTCAAGCCTGGCGGCTACCTGCACCTGGCCACCGACTGGGAGCCCTACGCCGAGCAGATGCTGGAGGTGCTGCGCGCCGAGCCGCTGCTGAAGAACACCGCCGAGGCCTACGCACCCAAGCCCGACTACCGCCCGCTGACCAAGTTCGAGAACCGCGGCCTGAAGCTCGGCCACGGCGTGTGGGACCTGGTCTTCACCCGCGTGTGACCTGCGCGCCGTGGCGCACCGCCCCAAGAACCCGCTGATCCCCACCCGCCTGGGCGTGTCGCCCAGTTGCGTGGCCATTCCGCACCGCAAGCCCATGCCCTGGGGATCGGTGCTTGACTTCTTGTGCGATCGCCTGCCCGTGGTGTCACCCGAGGGCTGGGCGCAGCGCCTGGCCGCGGGCGACGTGCTGGGCGACGACGGTCAGCCGCTGGACGCCACCGCGCCCTGCGAGCCGGGCGCGAGGCTGTACTACTACCGCCAGCTCGACGACGAGGCCGAGATTCCGTTTGAGGAACGCATCGTTTTTCAGGACGAGCACCTGCTGGTGGCCGACAAGCCGCCCTTCATGCCGGTGACGCCCGGCGGGCGTTACGTACGCCACAGCCTGATGGTGCGGCTGAAGCACCGCACTGGCATCGACACGCTCAACCCCATTCACCGCATCGACCGCGAAACAGCCGGGCTGGTGGTGTTCAACCTCCGCCCGCAAGACCGCAACGCCTACCACGCGCTGTTCCGAGACCGCGCAGTGGACAAGCACTACGAAGCCATCGCGCCGCACCAGCCGGCGCTGCGCTGGCCCATCACGCGGCAAAGTCGCATCGAAGAAGACGTGGAGGCCTTCTTCCGCATGGTCGAGACCGAGGGCGAGCCCAACAGCGAGACCCGCATTGACCTGCTGGAAGTGAAGGGCCGCTGGGCGCGCTACGCGCTGGAACCCCTCACCGGCAAACGCCACCAGTTGCGGGTGCACCTGCAGGCCCTGGGCGCCCCCATCGCGGGCGACCAGTTCTACCCGGTGGTGCGCCGCGGCCCCGACGAGGCCGAGGATTTTCAGGAACCGCTGCGCCTGCTGGCGCGCGCCATTGCCTTCACCGACCCGGTCACCGGGCAGCCGCGCCGCTTCGAGAGCGGGCAGCGCCTGCAGTGGCCTGACTGATCAGGCCTAGGTGCCGGTGACTTGGTGCCGGTGACTTGGTGCCGTTTACTTGGCGGCGGTGGCTTCAGCGGCCGGGGCGACCTGGGCACCCACCACTGGCTGGCCTTCTTTTTCGTTGCTGCGATCAAAGACAAGCGACTGACCAAACACCAACTGCACCCAGGTGGGGTAGGTGTAGGCCGTGCCCTTGTTGTGGTCGATGATGGCGCCAACGCCACCGCCCAGAATGATGTTGCCCCACATACCGCCATTGGCACGAGACACGGCGCGGGCAGTGGCCTCGGGGTTGGCCGGGTCTTTGCAGACGATGTCCAGGTCTTTGCCCGAGCGGCGCACCTGGGTGGTGTCGCCCGACTTCACGTTGAAAGTGCCGTAGTCGTTGGTGAGGTGGCAGTCGGCGCCGGCGACCATGTTGCCCGCTTGGGTCTTGGTTTCGACCTTGATCGGGTGGGTCGTGTCGTTGACGACCGACGCGCAACCGCCCAAGACCACAGCGGACATCACGATAGAAATACTTTTGATCACACGCTTTCCCTATAAAAAATGAAGCGGGAAAGTCTAGGCGGGCAGCATCAGGCAAGCCCCCTGAGGTATCGGCGACGACCAGACCCTGCGACTGGTCGCGCCGAAAAGGCCGCGTGATCAGGCCTTGATCTCGCGCGCCGAGATCTGGTAGCGGAAGGCGTCGGGCTCGTAGGGGTCGAGGCGGTCGCCGCCGGTCTCGCCCTGCGGGTACATGAAGAAGCCGAGTTCGGGGCCTTGGGCGCCGGGCAGTTCCAGGTCGTGCGCCATGTTGAGGGCCATCCAGTTGCCTTCCCAGGCGCCGAACAGGGCCTTGTTCACGGGCGCCACCAAGGGGTGCTGGGGCGTCTTGATCCAGTCGGCCGCTTCGTGGCGCATGACCTTGGTCACGTCGGCCGGGTCCATGGGCACCCAGCCCAGGCCCGCCAGGTGCACCTCGGCCCGGCAGTGCTGGGCACCTTTGAGGCTGGTGGACGCGGCGCCCAACTGCTTGTAGCCAAAGGCCGAGGGCGCCAGGCGCACGCCGTACACGTCGCGCGCAGGCAGGCCGACCGCGCGGCACAGGCCCACGAAGAGGGCGTTGAGGTCGGCGCATTTGCCGCCCAGGTTGCCGGTTTCCAGCATGGCCTTGATGTCGCCAGGGCCGCAGCCGCGGGTCTTGGGCTCGCGGTAGGTGTTGGCCACCACCCAGTCGTAGATGGCCTGGGCCCGGGCGCGGTCGGTGCGGGCGCCACGCACAGCCTGCTGGGCGGTCTCGCGCACGATGCCGTCGGTGGGCAGCAGTTCGGTGGGCTGGGTCCAGAAACGCAGGGTGGCAGCGTCTTCGGAGGCCGCCGTGCGCGCGGTCCAGTCGGTGGCGCGGTTGCGCGTCTGCACGCGGCTGGTCAGTTCCACGTAGGGCGCTTTCTCGCCCTCGTTGAACACCACGTGCAGCAGGCGGGCGCCGTAGCGGCCGTCTTGCATGAGCATGCCCCGGCCATTGGAGGTGAAGCCCTGCGAGAGGTTGCGCTGCCAGTCGCTCTCGATCGAGGGCAAGGGCAGCCACACCTGGGTCTTGCCCACCGGGTCGACGATGTCCACCCGGGTGGTCACGTCGAAGGTGCGCCACTCGCCGGGGCGGGGGTCAAAGGAGTTGGGGGTGGGGGCCGCCTGGGCGAAGGCACCAGCGGCATGGAACAGAGGGGTGCTGGCGGCCACGGACGTGGCGGCACAGCGCAGGAATCGGCGCCGATCGGGGGTCATTCAGAGAACTCCGGAGTGGGAACAAGGCCGAGCCACACACACCGGGTGCAGCGCAAAGCCTGGGGAACCGGCCGCAAGCGGCCGAAGAGCCCCCGATTATCCCTGCCCGGTCAGCGCTGCCCGAGCAGCCGCTCGACCCAGGCCAGGGCCGGGGCGCTGAGCCAGTCCACCTCGCCCTGCACCACCTGACGGGCCTGGCCGCTCCGGTCGATCAGCACCGTGGTGGGAAAGGCGCGCACGCCCCAGGCCTTGGCGATGTCGCCGCTGGGGTCAAGCGCCACGGGCACCTGGATGCCAGACGAACTGAGAAAGCGGCGCGCGGTGCGGCCCGATTCGCGAAAGTTCAGGGCCAGCACGGCCACCTTGTCTTCGCCAAACCACTCGGGCAGGGCCTGCAGAGAGGGCAGCTCGGCCCGGCAGGGCGGGCACCAGGTGGCCCAGAAATTGAGCAGGAGCACGCGGCCCTTGAAGTCGTCCAGGCGCACCGGCTGGCCCTCAAGGCCCACGGCCTGCAGGGGCGGCGTGGCACGCTGGGCGGGCCAATCGCTCACCCGATAGCCGGGCGAGGCGGCGCCAGCGGCCTGGGCGTGGGCAGCGCCCGCGCAGGCGGCCAGGGCCGCCGCGAGGCACTGCCGCCGCGACAACCCGGGACGCGTGGTCACGCTCACAGGCGCTCGGCCACCCAAGCCTGCACCGAGGCCAGGGCCTTGGGCAGGGCCGAGGCGTCGGTGCCGCCGGCCATGGCCATGTCGGGCTTGCCGCCGCCCTTGCCGCCCACCTGCTGGGCCACGAAGTTCACCAGCTCACCGGCCTTCACCTTGCCGGTGCTGTCGGCGGTGACGCCCGCGGCCAGCTGCACCTTGCCGCCGTCCACGGCGGCCAGCACGATGGCGGCGGTCTTGAGCTTGTCCTTGAGCTTGTCCAGGGTGTCGCGCAGGGTTTTCGCGTCGGCGCCTTCGAGCGTGGCCGCCAGCACCTTGATGCCCTTGACGTCCACGGCCTGGGCCATGAGTTCGTCGCCCTGGCTGGAGGCCAGCTTGCCCTTGAGGGCGGCGATTTCTTTTTCCAGGGCCTTCACCTGTTCCAGGGTCTGGCCGATGCGGGCGGTCAGCTCGGCGGCCGGGGCCTTGAGGGCACCGGCGGCTTGCGACACGGTGTCTTCGAGCGACTGCAGGTAGGCCAGCGCGTTGGCGCCGGTGACGGCCTCGATGCGGCGCACGCCAGCGGCCACGCCGCTTTCGGCCACCACCTTGAACAGGCCGATGTCGCCGGTGGCCTTCACGTGGGTGCCGCCGCACAGTTCCTTGCTGGAGCCGATGCTGAGCACGCGCACGGTCTCGCCGTACTTCTCGCCGAACAGCATCATCGCGCCGCTGTTCTTGGCCGCCTCAATGTCCATCACCTGCGCGTTCGCGGCAGCGTTGGCCAGGATTTCGGCGTTCACGATGGCCTCGATCTGGCGGATCTCGGCGTCGGTGACGGGGGCGTTGTGGGCAAAGTCGAAGCGGGTGCGCTCGGCATTCACCAGCGAGCCCTTCTGCTGCACGTGGGCGCCCAGCACCTCGCGCAGGGCCTTGTGCATCAGGTGGGTGGCGCTGTGGTTGCGCACGGTGGCGGCGCGCAGGGTGGTGTTGACGCGGGCGGTCACGCTGTCACCCACGGCCAGGGTGCCTTGCGCCACGCTGCCGTGGTGGCCGAACACGTCGGCCTTGATCTTCTGGGTGTCGGCCACGTCAAACCGGGCCGAGCCGGCCACGATCTCGCCCTCGTCACCCACCTGGCCGCCGCTCTCGGCGTAGAAGGGGGTGGTGTCCAGCACCACCACACCGCTCTGGCCGGCCTTGAGCTCGGCCACGGGCGTGCCGTCCAGATAGAGGGCCACCACCTTGGCGGGGGCTTCCAGGTGCTCGTAGCCCACGAAGGTGTTGCCGGCGCCGGTGTACTCCAGCGCCTTGTCCATCTTGAACTTGCCGGCCGCGCGGGCCTGGGCCTTCTGCTTTTCCATGGCGGCATGGAAGCCGGCCTCGTCCACCGACAGGCCACGCTCGCGGCAGACGTCGGCCGACAGGTCGAGCGGGAAGCCGTAGGTGTCGTGCAGCTTGAAGGCCACGTCACCGGGCAGCACCTTGGCGCCATCGGCCAGGGCGGCGTCCAGGATTTCCATGCCGTTGGCCAGGGTCTCGTAGAAGCGCTCTTCTTCGGCCTTGAGCACCTCGGTGATGCGCTGGGCCTGCCTGGCCATGTTGGGGTAGGCCTCGCCCATCATCTTCACCAGGTCGGGCACCAGCTTGTGGAAGAACGGGGTCTTCTGACCGAGCTTGTAGCCGTGGCGGATGGCGCGGCGCACGATGCGGCGCTGCACGTAGCCGCGGCCTTCGTTCGACGGAATCACGCCATCGCTGATCAGGAAGGACGTGGCGCGGATGTGGTCGGCAATCACCTTGAGCGAAGGGTTCGTCAAGTCGGTGGTGCCGGTCTCGCGGGCGGCGGCCTTGATCAGCGCGTCAAAGATGTCGATCTCGTAGTTGCTGTGCACGTGCTGCAGGATGGCGGCCAGGCGCTCCAGGCCCATGCCGGTGTCCACGCAGGGCGCGGGCAGCGGCGTGACCGAGCCGTCTTCCTTAATGTCGA
>FWPV01001260.1_pt1 | contig 68599 bp, 63 predicted proteins | sample 2228371 | NCBI WGS metagenome assembly FWPV01 (sample SAMEA103939776, study PRJEB20133) | metagenome
CGCCCTGGTAATTGCCGCCATATTCAACCTGGGCGGCTGGGAGCTGCCATTGCCGATTAAACGCACCGTCACAACCTTATCCGAAGCGGCTATTCCCACGATGCTGGTCTTGTTGGGCGTTCAACTCTATCACTCTCGGGAGATAGCCCGAGGCGGCGCGCTCCTGCTGGCAACAGGCATGAAACTGGGCGTGGCGCCGCTCCTGGCGTTGCCCTTTGCCGCGCTCTTCGGCTTGAGTGGAGCTGCCTTTCAGGCAGGCGTCAGCTCATCGGCAATGCCCACTGCGGTGTTGATGGCAGTGGTGGCAACCGAGTTCGGCACCGAACCCGCGTTTGTCACCCTGGCGGTCACCGTGACCACCCTGCTCAGCCCGCTCACCTTAACCCCCATCCTGGCGCTACTTGGAGCCTGATATGCGTCGCATTGCCCTCTTCAGTGTGTTTCTCGCCTTGTTGATTTTCACCCCCGCCTATAGTCAGGTGGAACTTGGCAACCTTCAGGTGGATTACCGTTTTGGAGAATATATTGATTTCTCGGGAACGCTCCAACCCAACCTGGGGGTTCAAACAGTGCAAATCTTCGTTCAACCGCAAGGAGAAATCGAAACCCGTTCCAGCCCGCCTCTCATCCCAAACGATGGCAATTTTTCTTACCGCATGGACCCCAACCAGGAAAAACTGAGGGCATTTTCCAGGCTGGAGTTCTGGTATGAGGTTGTCCTGGATGATGGCAAAGCTTATGCCAGCGACAGACAAACCTTGTATTATGCCGATAACCGCTTCGAGTGGCAGAATCGTCGCAGCGAGCCGTTTGAGGCGTTCTGGCATGAAGGTGATAACGCTTTTGGGCAGAGCCTGCTGGATATCGCCCATCAGGGTTTGGAGCAAATCAACCTCTTATTACCGGTTCAACCGCCTGGAGAAGTGAAGATATATGCGTACGCCAACGCGGTGGATATGCGCGCCACGCTTCAGGTCTCGGGACGCAACTGGATTGGCGCCCACACTGACCCTGACCTGGGAGTGATGGTGGTATCTCTCCCACCGGGTCCGGAACAACGCCTGGAGATGGAACGTCAGATCCCCCATGAATTAATGCATATCCTGCTTTATCAGAAGATCGGTCCGGCTTATGTCAACCTTCCCGCCTGGCTGAACGAGGGGTTGGCTTCGGTAGCTGAGTTGTACCCAAACCCGGATTACCTGGTGCTTTTGGACAGCGCCTATCAAAAAGGTAGCCTGCATCCAATCGTCTCGCTATGCGCCACCTTCCCGCGGGATGCAGCCGGCGCTTATCTGGCGTACGCCGAAGCGGCATCCTTCACCCGCTATCTGCATCAGAAGTTCGGTTCAAGTGGGATAGAACAACTGGTTCAGGCATATGCCGACGGGATGGACTGCGAGCGGGCATTGCAGGTCAGCCTGGGAGCGCCCTTGAATCAACTCGAACTGGAATGGCGCAGGGAGACCTTTGGAGAGGACCCCTGGCTCTCCAGTTTATCCAATCTTGCGCCCTGGATCGGATTACTGGCAGCGGTGTTGTTTGTGCCGTTGTTACTGATTTTTGGTAGTTTACGCCGCAAGCCCGCCCAACAAAAAACGGTGGGTAGCCGGGCTTAGGATTTTCTTTCAGCTATGCCCTGGTATTTAATCTCCGGAGGATGTATAAGGCATGTCTGAAAACGAGAGCGTTCGCTTGCACGCCATTGTCGAGGGGAGGGTGCAGGGGGTCGGTTTTCGGAACTTTGTCTATGACCACGCCATTCGGCTGGGCTTGACCGGTTGGGTGCGCAACCGCTGGGAGGGGGAGGTTGAAGTGCTGGCAGAAGGAGAACGCCGGCAGTTGGAGAAGCTCCTGGATGCGCTCGAACGCGGTCCGCGCATGAGCTACGTCAGCAGAGTCAAACATGAGTGGCAGGAAGCCAGCGGGGAGTTCGCTTATTTTTCCGTCAAGCCCACCGTTTAATGCTCAGCCCCCGAACCCCAAACCGCGCTCCTTGAGCGAGGCGTAGCGTCCCATGCCAATGACCAGGTGGTCGAGCACTTCGATATCCAGCAACTTGCCCGCAGCCACAATGGCGCGCGTCACCGCCACGTCGTCCGGGCTGGGGGATGGATCGCCGCTGGGATGGTTGTGGACGACCACCAGAGCGGCAGCGTTGCGTCGCACCGCAGAGCGGAATAACTCACCGATTCGCACCTGGGAGGTATTCACCGACCCACGATACACTTTTTCGATGTGGAGCACGCGGTTACGCGTATCCAGCAGGATCACCCACAATTCTTCCTGTTCCAGAACGCTCATATCGAATTGCACCAGGGCAGCCGCGTCCGCCGGGCTGTGGATTGTCGATTGCTCGTTTGGGGCATCGAGGCGCATGCGATTGCCCAATTCCAGCGCGGCTTTGATTTGGGCTGCCTTCGCCGGACCGATGCCATGCTGGTTGCAGACTTCTTCAAAAGGCGCCCGGTGCAACCCGGCGACGCCTCCAAATACATTTAATAATCGCTGGGCAAGCTGGACGGCGTTTTCACCGGGCACGCCCACCCGGAGCAAGATGGCTAACAATTCTGGGGTGGTGAGGGTGTTGGCGCCGTGTTTTGCCAGACGCTCGCGAGGGCGGTCCGTCGCTGCCAAATCGGTGATGCGGTAGGTGGGTCTGTGCTCGCTCATCAATCGCCTTCCATGCTATAATCTCGGTGCAGAAAAAATTCCTTTACTGCCAGTTTGTATCCTTTTGCCACAGTCCAGGAGAATGCCATGATCCTCGACCCGGCTTCATTGAGTAACTTTGTCCTGATCATCACCGCCTGGGGCGGGGCGTTCATTGCTGCCCTGTGGTTGAGCCTGGTGATTTGGACCTATCGCGATATCCGCCGCCGGGCGCGTGATCCGCTGGCGCGCATTCTGGCGGTGTTGGTGGTGGCGGTGCTGTTCCTGCCCGGGATTGTGATCTATCTGATCTTGCGTCCCCCCCGCACCCTGGATGAGGAATACCAGCACACTCTTGAAGAAGAAGCCCTGCTCCAGGCAATCGAAGATGCCTCCTTGTGTCCCGGTTGCGGGCGGCGGATCAGGGAAAATTGGATTGTTTGCCCCGGTTGCCATACGAAATTGAAGAAAAATTGCCACCAATGCGGTAAGCTGATGGAGCTTCCCTGGAATCTTTGCCCATATTGCGGCACACCTGCCCCGGGTATGCGCCGGGAGAGCATGACCCTGGACGAAGCCCTCCGCCCAACGCCGGTTTCGGTCGAAGAGCAGCCGGAAACCGACGAATAACCAATATCGCTCGAAAAACAAACTCTGCGAGCCGGGTGTTTGATTTCCCGGCTCGCCTGCTTGATGGATTATTTTTGTAGAGCGTCCCAGCCAGCGTAGCGACCCGAATCGCCCAGCTCTGCCTCAATGCGCAACAACTGATTGTATTTCGCCACCCGGTCCGAGCGGGCAGGGGCGCCGGTTTTGATTTGCCCCATATTCAGCGCCACCACCAGGTCGGCGATGGTGGTATCTTCGGTCTCGCCGGAACGATGAGATGTGATCGCCTTCCAGCCCGCCCGATGGCAGGTTTCAACCGCCTCGATGGTCTCGGTCAAGGTGCCAATCTGATTGAGTTTGACCAGCAGGGCATTGGCGGCTTTGTCTTTGATTGCGCGACGGACGCGGGTTGGGTTGGTCACCAACAGGTCATCGCCGACAATCTGAATGCGCTCGCCCAATTCCTGCACCAGCAGTTTCCATCCCTCCCAATCATCTTGCGCCAAGCCGTCTTCCAGCGAGACGATCGGATACTGATCCACCCAGGATTTCCAATAGGCGACCATCTCTGCGCTGGTCAGCTTCTTGCCCTCGCGGCGCAGGTTGTAAAGCTGGGTGTCCTCTTCGTAGAGCTCGGACGCCGCCGGGTCCAGGGCAATGGCGACGTCCACGCCGGTTTTGTAGCCGGCTTTTTCAATCGCGGCGAGAATCACTTCCACAGCTTCAGCGTTGGCTTTGAGCGCTGGGGCGTAGCCTCCCTCATCGCCGACCAGGGCAGTGTAACCGCGCTCTTTAAGCACAGACTTCAGCGCCTGGTAAATTTCCGAACCCCAGCGCAGCCCTCCGGAGAAACTTGGGGCGCCCAGGGGCATCACCATGAATTCCTGCGCGTCGGTTGACTGCCAGCCGGTATGCGCGCCGCCGTTGAGGATGTTCATCATCGGCACCGGCAGGACGTGGGCGTACACCCCACCGATATAGCGATACAGCGGTAACCCCAGCGAATTGGCAGCCGCCTTGGCAACCGCCAGGCTGGTGCCCAGGATGGCGTTGGCGCCCAACTTCGATTTATTCTCAGTGCCATCCATCTCGATTAATGCGCGGTCGATTCCTGCCTGATCGGTGGCATCCCATCCGATCAGGGCATCTGCGATGTCATCATTGACATTTTCGATGGCTTTCAAAACGCCCTTGCCCAGGTAACGCTTCTTATCGCCGTCGCGCAGCTCCAGGGCTTCATGGACGCCGGTCGAGGCTCCCGAGGGCACCGCTGCCCGCCCCCAGCTACCATCCATCAAAGTGACTTCAACCTCGATAGTGGGGTTACCCCGCGAGTCTAAAATCTCGCGACCGATGATATCTTCGATGATTGTTTCCATAGTCTCACCTCAATTATGTGGTTTGTGGTCTTATTCCGGTTTAAGAAAAGGCGTTGAGGAGTTTCCGATTTGATTTGGATTAAGTATAATCTACTTCGATGACATCTGAACCTCAAGACGCACGGTTAGATCCGCGCCAGCGCAAGCGATATTATCTGGAAGACACCCTGTCACGGCGTCTTTTGACCGCGTTGGTGAGGGGGATCTTTCGCCTGTTGGCGGTGATCGAAGTCTCTGGGGTGGAGAATCTGCCCCAGAGGGGTGGCGTGGTGCTGGTTGCCAATCATCTCACCAATTTCGACGTCTTTCCGATGCAGTTTTCGGTGCCACGCCTGATCTTCTTCATGGGTAAGGCGGAGTTATTCACCAACCCCATCCTGGAGCCAGTCTTCCGTCGCCTGGGGGGCTTCCCTGTTCAGCGCGATGTCCGCGACGAATGGGCGTTTGAGCACGCTTTGAAGGTATTGGAACATGGTCAGGTGCTTGGGGTTTTCCCTGAAGGCAAGCGCAGCCATGGGCAGGGGTTGCGCGTCGCCAAGACCGGGGCAGCCCGCTTTGCGCTCCTCACTGGCGCTCCCATCCTGCCGATGGCAGTGGTTGGGACGGATGAGATGTTCAAACGCTTCCCCAGGCGGACGAAAATTTCGATCACCATTGGCGCTCCGATTTATCCCAATAAAGACGATACCGCCATTGAGCTGACCGATCGCATGATGTTCGCCCTGGCGGAGATGTTGCCTCCCCGCCTGCGCGGCGTCTATGCTCAAAAACCGGAAAAGCTCTAATCTCCAGCCTGGATAGCGGCGGACTCCGTATCGGCGCGTTCCATTTCCTGGCGAGCTTTTGCCCTCTCGATTACTGCTTTCAGGAACGCCACAAACAGGGGGTGCGGTCGATTCGGGCGGGAGAGGAATTCGGGGTGAAATTGCGTGCCAAGCATGAAGGGATGATCGCTCAATTCTGCAATTTCCACCAGCCGTCCATCGGGAGACAAGCCCGAATATCTCATGCCTGCCTTCTCCAGGATGTCACGATAGGCGTTATTGAATTCAAAACGATGGCGATGGCGCTCATAAACCAGCGACTTACCATAGGCATTGGCTGCGATCGTCCCCGGTTGCAACTCGCAAGGATATAGCCCCAATCTCATCGTGCCGCCCATATCCACAATTCCACGTTGGTCTGGCATGAGATCAATGACCGGATGGGATGTGCCCCGGTCGAACTCGGTGGAATTGGCGTCCTCGTTCTTCAGGACATGCCTGGCGAACTCCACCACCATCAACTGCATCCCCAGGCATAACCCCAGGTAGGGTACTTTATTTTCACGCGCATAGCGGGCGGTCTTGATTTTGCCCTCCGTGCCGCGGCTGCCAAAACCGCCCGGCACGATGATGCCATCCACATTTTTGATCGAATCCCAACCGCGATGCTTTTCCAGTTCCGCCGAATGCACCCAGACGATCTCCACGTCGGTGCCCAGAGAAAGCCCGGCGTGCTTGACCGCCTCGCGCACGCTCATGTAGGCGTCGTGAAGCTCCACATATTTCCCTACCAAAGCAATTTTCACCGACGGTTTAGGCTTTTTCACCTCCTCCACCAGTTGAATCCAGGAGGTCCAATCTGGTTTCGCCCGCGCCGATAGCCCCATACGCTCGAGCAGGTAATCGCCAATCTGGAGCTTCTCCAGGATCAAGGGAACCTCGTAAAGCACGGGGGTGGTCACCAGCGGGATCACTGCCCTGCGTTCGACGTCACAGAATAAGGCAATTTTTTCGCACAGGTCTTCATCCACCGGATAATCTGAACGAGCGACGATCACATCAGGCGAGATGCCGATGGAGCGCAGCTCACGCACCGAGTGTTGGGTGGGTTTGGTTTTCAGTTCACCGGTGGCGCCAATATAAGGCAGCCAGGTGACATGGATGTAGAGCGTATTTTCACGACCCAGGTCACTGCGCATTTGACGCAATGACTCCAGGAATGGCAGGGATTCGATATCGCCCACGGTGCCGCCGATTTCAACCAGGACGATCTCGGCGCCGGTGGTTTTGGCGACCAAGCCGATGCGGCGCTTGATTTCATTGGTGATATGCGGGATCACCTGGATGGTGCCGCCCAGGTAATCGCCGCGGCGCTCCTTACTGATGACATCGGCGTACACCTGCCCGGTGGTGACGTTGCAAACCCGATTCAAGCTGATGTCTATAAACCGTTCATAATGCCCTAAATCTAAGTCCGTCTCCGCCCCATCATCCAGCACGAATACTTCGCCGTGTTGGTAAGGGCTCATCGTCCCCGGGTCAACGTTGATGTAAGGGTCGAGTTTCTGCACGGCGACCTTATAACCGCGTTCTTTGAAAAGCCTGCCAATAGCGGCGGCAGTTACACCCTTGCCCACTGAGCTGACCACACCACCGGTGAAAAATATGTACCTGGTTTCCATCTCCACCTCCCATAAGTTACGCCTGCTTGAGATTGCGTCCGAATGCCCCTATAAAGGCGGTGGGGAGACCCGTTACCGGCGTCTCCCCACGCTATGTTCAGTGATAAACCACATGTTGGTTGATCATCATCCTGCCAATTTTATCAAATCTTCGGCTGCCGGCGCGTTTTCCGGGGAATTGTTTCCAGCCTGGTGATCTTGATCATTGGGGCGGTCGGGTTTTGGGAATAGTGCCTGAATTTCCCGTCAGGGGACTGGAATCATTTTGCTTTGGAGCGGTTCACCGATTGCTCCCCATCCCCTTGCAGCCGTCCAGTCTCCGTTCGTGACCAGTTTACCATATTTGAGCGACTCATGCAAAATCGGTATCCGGCTCCACCAACCGTTTGGGGGATGCGAATTGTGGACCCTGCATCAGCCCAAAATTCCTCCTTGACCGTTCCCGATATCCACATTAAAATCCTTACTCGTGAGTTTACCCGCCTTGCGGTGGATGTCAGCTTCTGGTACGTGCTGAGGCTCTCATCCCGCAAGGCTCAACGATTTTGAACAGGCATGTTTGAGAATCTGACCGAACGCTTAGAAAACGTTTTTAACCAACTTCGCCGCAGAGGGAAATTATCCGAGCAGGATGTTGACCTGGCGATGCGCGAGGTGCGCCTGGCGTTGCTTGAGGCGGATGTCAATTACGCCGTGGTCAAGGACTTTGTGGCGCGGGTGCGCGAACGCGCCATCGGCGCCGAGGTCTCCAAAGCGCTGAACCCGGGTCAGCAGGTGGTCAAGATCGTCAACGAGGAGCTGATTGCCACCCTTGGTCAACCGGAGCGCCTCAACCTGAGCGGACCCCGCCCGCGGGTCATCATGCTGGTCGGTCTGCAAGGCTCAGGTAAGACCACCGCGGCGGGTAAAATTGCCCGTCTGTTGCGCTCTCAGGGCGAGCGGGTTATGCTGGTGGCATGCGACCCCTACCGTCCGGCTGCCGTCCGCCAGTTGGAAACCCTGGGTGAGAAGTTGAATATCCCGGTCTATTTTGAGCCGGGTGTGTCGCCCCCCGAGCTGGCAGCCAAAGCCAGATCAAAAGGCGAGAACGGCGGCTTCAGCCTGCTGATTTTGGATACCGCCGGTCGCTCGCAGCTCGATGACGCCTTAATGAATGAATTGCGGGCGATCAAACAACGCGTTGACCCGGTGGAAACGCTCCTGGTGGTCGATTCGATGATCGGGCAAGAAGCGGTCAATATCGCCAAAGGCTTCCGGGATGTGGTGCCTTTAACCGGCTTGATGCTGACCAAAATAGACGGCGATGCCCGCGGTGGAGCGGCGATTTCCATTCGTTCGGTGACGGGCGTCCCGATTAAATTCCTGGGCACCGGTGAAGCCCTCGATGCGATCGAGGTGTATGACCCGGCGCGCTTATCCTCGCGCATCCTGGGGATGGGGGATGTCCTCGGTTTAATCGAAAAAGCCGAGGCAGCCTTTGACCAGAAAGAAGCTCAAAGACAAGCCGAAAGGTTGATGGCTGGCGAGTTCACCCTGGAGGATTTCGCCAATCAATTGCGCCAACTGCGCAAGATGGGACCTCTGGGTCAACTCCTGGAGATGCTGCCCGGAGGCATGGGACAGATGGCGCGCCAGATCGATCCCAAGGATGCCGAGCGTCAACTCAAGCTCACCGAAGCCATCATCAACTCGATGACGCCTCAGGAAAGACGCAAACCGGATATCTTGAACGCCAGTCGACGGCGACGGATTGCGCGCGGCTCTGGCACTGAAGTGCAAGATGTCAATCGCTTGATCAAGCAATACCGCGAGGCTCAACGCTTGTTCAAAACATTGAAGAAATCGGGCATGCGCGGTTTACCGCGTATGTTTGGTTGAGGTATTTTAGCCACCCAGGACGGACAAGCAGTCCCTTTCGCGCCCCCTTCAGCGCCCATCGTTTGCTGCTGTCTACCTGGTAAGTTGAAAATAATTACGTAAGGAGTATATATCCATGGTTCGTATTCGTTTGCGCCGTATTGGAGGCAAAGGGCAGCCCAGCTATCGTCTGGTGGCTGCCGACAAAGAAAGCCCTCGGGATGGTCGTTTTCTGGAGATATTGGGTTTTTATAATCCGCGCACACAGCCGGCGACTATTCAGTTGAAAGAAGACCGCATCTACGAATGGTTGAGCAAAGGCGCTCAACCGAGCGAGTCGGCGGAGAAAGTTTTGCGCAGCGCCGGTTTCTTCGAGCGGTATGAGCGTTTCAAGAAAGGCGAGTCGCTCGAAACCTTGCTGGCTGAGGCGAAAGCTGCCGAAGCGGCGCGGAACATCAATCCCAAGACCAGCCGGTTGGCTAAAGCGAAGTAATCACTTGTTGTCGCCAGGTCAGGATGCTTCCTGGATCCGCGCTGGTTGGTTGTATAATGACCGATATCCAGAATAAGGTTTAACCGCTGGGAGGTTCCGGTGAAAGAATTGGTGGAATACATCGCGCAATCGCTGGTGGATGACCCGACGCAGGTACGGGTCAATCAAGCCAGGCATGGGACGACGGTCAGCCTGAGGCTGCAGGTCGCCAAGGAAGATATGGGGCGTATCATCGGCAAGGGTGGACGGATCGCCAATGCCATTCGGATCCTGCTCCGTGTCGCCGCGGCGCAAGAGGGCAAGCGGGCGACCCTGGACATAGATGAGCCTCGATGAGCGCTACAACGTCTGATGCGCATATTGAGCAGCCTGCAGGCTCGCCCCCTTCCGGCGAGCCTGCCTTCTTGGTGATTGGGAAGCTGCACAAACCTCACGGTGTGCGCGGCGAGATGACGATGGAGGTGCTGACCGATTTTCCGGAGAGGATTAAAGTGGGCAGCACACTTTATCTCGGCGAGGGGTATCGCCCTTTACAAGTGCGTAGCCTGCGCTGGCATCGCGCCATGTTGCTCCTGGCGTTCCATGGCGTGAATAACCCGGAGCAGGCGGGAGAGTTCCGCAACACTTTGGTCTATGTGCGCGCCGATGACATCCCGCCCCTGGAGGCTGGCGAGTATTACCATCACCAGTTGTTGGGCTTGCAGGTATTTAGCGAGGCTGCTGAACGGTTGGGTGAAGTGGTGGATATCCTTGAGACCGGTTCAAATGATGTCCTGGTGGTACTTCTGGAAGGAGGCGGGGAGCTTCTCCTGCCGGTGACTGATGAGGTGATCCTGGAAATCAACCTCGAGCAGCGGATCATCCAATGCAGGCTGCTGCCGGGTTTGCTTCCTTGACAGTTGCGGAATCGCTATGGTATTCTGGTTGAGTTCAAGCCTCAATGGGTGGATGACGGATGTGTTGACGCAAGACCGATTGCTGGAGAAGAGCCATTGAGCGACCCGCGCATGTACTGGGTAGGGATCAACCTGGTCAAGGGGATTGGCGCTGCCCGGTTGCGGCTTTTGCTGGATCACTTTGGCAGCGTCGAGGCGATCTGGCGGGCGCCAGCCCAGGCGTTATATGCCACGGGTTTAAGCCCCAGGCTGGTTGAGAGTTTGCTTGATGTACGCGCCAGAGTATCGTTGGATGCAGTTTGGGATCGTATCCAGTCCCTCGGCATCCAGGTGCTCACCTGGGAATCGGATGCTTACCCCAGGCGCTTGAGGGAGATTGACCAGCCTCCGCCTGTCCTGTATGTCGTGGGGGATTTGCAGCCTCAAGACGAATTTGCGGTGGCGATTGTGGGCACACGGCGCATCACTGCTTATGGACGGCAGGTTGCGGAAAATATCGCCGCATTTCTGGCGCGCAATGGTTTGACCGTCATCAGCGGTCTGGCGCGGGGTGTGGATTCGGTGGCGCATAAAGCCGCCCTGGATGCTGGCGGACGTACGCTGGCAGTCTTGGGCAATGGTGTGGACCGAATTTATCCTCCGGAGCACCGCAAACTGGCTGAATTGATCGTCCAAAAGGGCGCTTTGATCAGCGATTACCCCCTGGGTACGCCTCCAGACAGCCTCAACTTCCCACCCAGAAACCGCATCATCTCTGGCTTGGCGCAGGCGGTGGTGATCGTCGAGGCGGGGGAACGCAGTGGAGCGTTGATTACCGCCAGTTTTGCCGCCGACCAGGGACGGGACGTCTTCGCCGTCCCGGGCAACATCAATGCGCCCCAGAGTGCCGGAACCAATAAGTTAATTCAGCAAGGCGCGCATCCTCTGGTGGACCCGCAGGAAATCCTGGAAATCCTGAATTTGACCCAGGTGAGTGAATATCAGGCGGCGCGCGTGGTGTTGCCCGCAGACGCCACCGAGGCGCAGGTGTTACGTGTGGTCTCTCAAGAACCACTCCACATAGACGAAATCTGCAACCAAACCGGCATGCCCATTGAGACCATCACCGCCACTCTGGCAATGATGGAGCTTAAGGGGATGGTGCGTCAGGTGGGTGGGATGCACTATGTATCGGTGCGCGAGACTCAGGCAGATTATGATGCTTAATAAGGGGAGATATGAGCGATTTTGAGCATTATTACGCGGTGATTATGGCAGGCGGCGGTGGCACCCGCCTCTGGCCGCTATCACGCAAAGCCCGACCCAAACAGATGCTGCGTCTGATCGACGAGCGCAGCCTGTTTCAGACCTCGGTGGAACGGTTGAATGGCTTGTTCCCACCTGAAAGGATCTATGTGGTTACGGTGGAGGAGCAAGCGGAGGAATTGCGTCACCACTGCCCCCAATTACCGTCGGGGAATTTTTTAATCGAACCGATGCCGCGCGGGACGGCTTCAGTGGTCGGGTTGGCGTCCGTCGCGCTGCAAAAACGAGACCCGCAGGCGGTGATGGCGATCTTGACCTCGGATCACTTTATTGGAAATGAACCGGATTTTCGCGAGACCCTGGCGGCGGCTCATGATGTCGCCCAGGATGGCTACCTGGTGACGTTGGGAATCTCTCCCACCTTTGCTGCAACTGGCTATGGTTATATTCAGCAGGGAGAATTTCTGGATCAGTACCGCGGTAAAGACGTGTACCGCGTGCTGCGTTTCAAGGAAAAGCCGGATGAAGACAGCGCCCGCAAGATGCTCGCTGCGGGTGACCACGCCTGGAATTCCGGGATGTTCGTCTGGCGCGTGGATCGCATCCTGGACGAGTTTGCCCGACAGATGCCGGAGTTATCCGCCAGCCTGAAGAAGATCGCCGCGGCGCTGGGCACGCCCGAGGAGGAGGCGACCATCCTGGAGGCGTGGAACGAGATCAAACCTGAGACCATCGACTACGGCATCATGGAGGGAGCGCAACGAGTAGCAGTCATCCCTGCCCGGGGTTTGGGTTGGAGCGATGTCGGTAGCTGGGATTCGCTTTTCGAGGTCTTGCCGGGCGATCAAGCCGGCAATATTGTCATGGGCGGAGAGCATATCGGTCTGGATACGCGCCGCTCACTGGTATATGTCAACCAGGAGCACCGACTGATCGTCACCATTGGCGTGGATGATCTGGTTGTGGTGGATACCGGCGATGTGCTGCTGGTTTGCCGGAAAGATCAGGCGCAGAAGGTACGCCAGATCGTTGATCAACTCAAGATGAGTGGTGAGACCTACATTTAGAATAGTGTTCATCTGCATGGAGGAACTACCCCTTGGAAGCTTATTGTGTCAAGTGTAAAACCAAACGTGAAATTCAGGACCCCCAGGCGGTGTTCACTGAGAAAGGGCAGCCCGCCACGCGGGGTACTTGCTCAATTTGCGGCACCAAAATTTATCGTCTGGGGCGCACGGAAGCCCATGAAGGTATGGACCCTCCGGAGAACGCCGGGAATAACCGCAATAAGCGCTCTGGCAAGCTGGTGATTGTGGAATCGCCTGCCAAGGCGCGCACGGTGGGGCGCTTCCTGGGTAAGGGCTACACGGTAAAGGCATCGGTCGGGCATGTGCGCGATCTGCTCCGTTCCCAGTTGTCGGTGGATTTGGAAAACCAGTTCAGCCCCAAGTACCGGGTGCCGAACGAGAAGCGCCAGGTGGTCAAAGAGTTGAAGGCGCTCGCCAAAAATGCCGAGGAAGTGTACCTGGCAACCGACCCCGACCGGGAAGGCGAGGCGATCGCCTGGCACCTGATGGAAGCCGCGGAAATCAACCCGAAAACCATGCGGCGGGTCGTCTTTCATGAGATCACCGAACCGGCAGTCGAGGAAGCCTTTGCTCATCCGCGCAGCATCAATATGGACCTGGTCAACGCCCAACAGGCGCGGCGGGTGCTCGATCGTCTGGTGGGGTATAACTTAAGCCCCCTCTTGTGGCGTAAGGTGCGCGGGCGCCTCTCGGCTGGACGGGTGCAATCGGTCGCCCTGCGCCTGGTGGTGGAGCGCGAACGTGAGATCGAGGCGTTCGTGCCGGTTGAATATTGGAGCGTCGCGGCGGAGTTCTTGCCCGAGGGTGGTAAGGCGACTTATATCGCCAAACTGGCGCGAGTGGACAGCGAAGAACCGGTCCTGGGCAGCCAGGATGAGGTCAACCCGTTACTGGCGGATATGGAAGGTGCGCTCTACCGCATCAGTAAGATCAAACGCGGCGAGCGGCGACGCAACCCTTCACCACCGTTCACCACCAGCACCTTGCAACAGGAGGCTTCGCGCCGCCTCGGCTATACCGCTCGCCGCACGATGGCTTTGGCGCAACAGCTCTATGAAGGCATTGACGTGGGAGAGGGTGGAGCGGTGGGTTTGATCACCTATATGCGCACCGATTCGACCAACGTGGCTGAAATGGCTCAGGTGGAGGCGCGTCAATTTATTGCCAACCGTTATGGGGAAGGCTTCTTGCCCAAGGAGATGCCCAAATATAAAACCAAAGCCCGCGGCGCGCAGGAGGCGCATGAGGCGATCCGCCCCACTTCGGTTAGCCGCCAGCCGGAAAGCCTGAAGGATTATCTCTCGCGGGATCAGTTCCGCCTCTACCAGTTGATCTGGCAGCGCTTTGTCGCCTCTCAAATGTCGGCAGCGATCTACGATACCCTCTCGGTGGAGGTCAGCGGCGTCACCCAGGGGCATGAATATCTACTGCGGGCGTCTGGTTCCACGATACGCTTTTTGGGTTATCTGGTGGTGTACGAGGAAGCCAAAGACGAAGACGTGACCCCGGAGGAAGAGGAGACCCGCATCCCGCCTGATCTGGAAGAAGGACAGGCTCAGAAATTGGTGCAACTGCTCCCGGAGCAGCACTTCACCCAACCGCCGCCGCGCTATACCGAAGCGACCCTGGTGCGCACCCTGGAAGAGAATGGCATTGGACGCCCGTCAACCTATGCCCCAATCCTCTCCACCCTCCAGCAGCGGGGTTATGTCATTCGAGATGGCAGGCGCCTCACCCCAACCGAGACGGGGATGCTGGTCAATGATTTGATCACCGAGCATTTCCCCAACATCGTTGATGTCAATTTCACCGCTAACATGGAAGCAGAATTGGACTTGATCGCCTCTGGAGAGCAGGGCTGGGTGGATGTCATCAGCGAATTTTATAAACCTTTCGCGGTGCAGGTGGAAAAAGCCGAAGAGCGCATCCCGGAGATGAAAGCCGGTTTGGAACCGATTGGGCGCGCCTGCCCGGAGTGCGGACATGATCTGGTCATCCGCTGGGGGCGTTACGGAAAATTCATCAGTTGCAGCAACTTTCCGGATTGTCGCCATACCGAAGCCTGGCTGGAGAAGATCGGCGTGCGTTGTCCGAAGGATCAGGGCGAGATCGTCGAGCGTAAAACGCGCAAGGGGCGCATATTTTACGGTTGCGCCAATTACCCAGCCTGCGATTTCACCTCATGGAAGAAACCGCTCCCCACCCCTTGCCCGGAGTGTGGAGGGATGCTGGTGGTGGCAGATAAGCGCAGCGCTCAATGCCTGAATTGCCAGGAAAGGTTCGATTTGGAACAGGTTACCCCAGATGAAGCCGGGTAGACGGCATAAAACTTGCACATTTTCAGGCGAATCACAACAAAAGTGAAAGCATTTTAGCCTTGCTTGTAGTGAACTTTTGTTCTAGCGCATGATAAAATATATATGGAATTTGTTGCGATTTTTGCAACTATCGTCTACAATAAAACAAATGTTGAGCAAATTCTGTGTATATGCGCCTCCCCTGGCGCCACCCAACGCAGATGGGGGCGAGCTGTATCAGGGGATTGATCATCCTGGAACCCGTGCCTTGGAGAGTGTATGACGATGGACGCTATCCGTAACTACGTGAAGAAACCCCTTGTCGTTGGCGGGCTTGGTTTGATTCTGGGCATCATCCTGGGCGTTTTTTATGCCTGGGTGCTTAACCCAGTCGAATGGACCGATGCGGATATTTCTCACCTGCGTCAGGATTTGCAGGTGAATTATCTGCGGATGGCGATTGACTCCTATGCTTATAACCGCGATGCTGCTCTGGCGACCTCTCGCTACGACGCTCTGGGTGAGAAAGCTCAGGATGCGCTTGCGGGTGTCATTGCCAGCCCTGGAAATGTCAAGCCAGAGGACATTACTGCCTTTAGCGTGGCGGTTGGCGCCGGCTCGCCATTGGTGCCCGGCGTCACCGCTGAACCGGGCGCGGGGCAGCCCACGACAGGGGGCAGGGTCGGTTTATCAAGGCTGCTTTTCCCCTTGCTCTGCGTGGTTGTGCTGGTGGGAGTTGCCGTGGGGGTGTTCCTGTTCATCTACCGCGGACGCACGAAACCCAGCGTTGCCCCTGCCCAGGTCAAACCTGCTCCACCGCGAGCCGCGCCCCGGACCGAGTGGGGTGAATATGCCCCTGCAGGCGTTGAACCGCCGATGGTGCAATTCATGGCATCTTACCGGTTGGGTGATGATTTGTTCGATGACTCGTTCAGCATCGACTCGCCCGCAGGTGAGTTCCTGGGTGAGTGTGGGGTGAGCATCTCGGATACGATCGGAGTGGGCGAGCCGAAGCGCGTTTCAGCTTTTGAGGTCTGGTTGTTCGATAAAAACGATATCCAGACGGTGACCAAAGTATTCATGAGCGCCCACGCCTTTTTGGATGATATCGCCCGCCAGCGCCTGGCAGCCAAGGGGGAGCCTGTCCTGGCAGAGCCGGGCGCCGAATCGGTGCTGGAAACCCAGACTTTGCGCCTGGTTGCCAGGGTGGTGGATATGGGCTATGGCGATGGCGCTTTGCCTGAGCAGAGTTATTTTGAGCGCCTGATCCTGGAACTGGGTATCTGGTCTAAGGTTTAATACCTGGGTTTGACCAATAAAAATTAAACAAACTCGGGCGGCTACGACTTTAGCCGCCCGATGATTTTAAGATGCTTTTGGTTATTCGATCTTCAGAATTTTGAGCGTGATTAAACCAGCCGGAGTCTCCGCCGTCACGATCTCCCCGACTCTATGCCCCATCAGGGCGCGACCGATGGGGGATTCGTTGGAGATGCGACCATTGCGCGGGTCGGCTTCTTTCGCCCCCACCAGGTAATACACTTCTGGAGGATCATCCCCTTCCTGGATGGTCACCTGCACCCCGATATCAACCGTTTCTGGCTTGCCGCGTTTTTCTTCGACGATGATGGCGTTCTTCAACAGGTACTCCAGTTCGCGGATGCGCCCTTCTAAAAACGCCTGGTCTTCTTTGGCTTTGTGATAGTCGGCATTTTCGGAGAGATCTCCCATCTGGATCGCGGCGCGCAGACGTTTCGACATCTCATCCCGCGCCGGTCCTTTGAGATGCTCTAATTCAATCTTCAAACGCGCTGCTCCCTCAGCGGTTAAGTAGGGTTGCTCACTCATCGTTACTCCAATACAATTAAGACACCTGCCGCATAAATATAACCGAAAACGTTTAAATTATACCCAATTTACGGTTTGGTAATGGGGTCAAATAACTTGCGGTGCTCGTCCACGGCGAATCGGTCGGTCATCCCGGCGATGTAGTCGCAAATCGTGCGCTCTAAACCGCGCTCATCAATGACGGCGTAGATATGCTCCGGCAATATCTCCGGTTCTTTTTTGTATGCCTGGAACAGGTCGCCGATGATGCGCTCCGCTTTGACCGCCATACGCACTACCCGATGGTGGCGATAAAGGTTATTGTATAAGAAATCCTTCAACTGGCGATTGCGGCGGTGCATGTCTTCGCTGAAGCCAATGACGTTATAGGGCAGACGTTGTAGCTCCTCCACCGATTTGACGTTGCTATCTCGCAACCGCTGATGGGTGGTGTAGACCAAATCGGATACTTCCATACCGATCAACTCGCGTATCAATTGGTGTCGGGGCAGTTCCTCTAAAAACGAGCCGCGCCAGCCGATGCTCTCTGCCAGGATCTCCCACAGGGTGATACCGGCTAACATCTCGGGGTTGATCATCCCGGAGCGCAGCCCGTCATCCAGGTCGTGGGCGGTGTAGGCAAGCTCGTCGGCGGCGTTGGCGATTTGCGCCTCCAGATTCCCCCGCAATTCCGGGTTGTATTCGCTGGCGTCGGAGATGTCATATTCCGATTCATGCTTGACGATTCCCTCACGCACCTCCCAGGTCAGGTTCAAGCCGGGGAAGTCTGGGTAGCGGTTTTCCAGAATGGTGACGATGCGCAGGGATTGTTTGTTATGGTCAAAACCGCCGTGATCTTGCATCAGGCGTTGCAGGGCAACCTCGCCGGAATGACCGAAGGGCGGGTGTCCCAGGTCGTGCGCCAGGCAGATGGTCTCGATCAGGTCTTCATTGGCGCCAAGCGCCCGCCCAATGGTGCGCCCAATTTGCGACACTTCCAGAGTGTGGGTCAGGCGGGTGCGGTAGTAATCGCCCTCGTAGTTAATGAAGACCTGGGTCTTGTATTCCAGGCGACGGAAGGCGGTGGTGTGCAGGATGCGATCCCGGTCGCGCTGAAAGACGGTGCGGTATTCGGGTTCGTCGTCCGGATATTGTCGCCCCTTACTGTTTTGACTGCGCATCCCGTACGGAGCCAGGTTGCGGTCTTCTATCGCTTCAAGCTGTTCTCGTGTGAATATCATCTTCTATATCTTTTCTCATGATGTAGGCGATTGGACTATCCCTTAACCCCGGCATGCAACAGGGTGCCAACCACCTCGCCCTGCAGGGCGCGCTGGACGTTGCCCGGGATATCGCCGGAGAATATCTGGATGCTGAGCCAGGGAAAGGTTTCAATCAACGCCAGGCTTTGCTGAACTTTGCTCGCCATGCCTCCGGTGACATCTGTATTGCTTGAGCCTCCCAGGGCGGGGAAGTACTCTGACAGGGTTTGTGGGGTAATTTCACTGACCAAATTCGTGCATCTGGGGTAATCTGCCCATACGCCGGGCTCGATGCCTGCCAGCAGAATGCGCTTTGGGCGTAGATGTTGCGTCATATATTCAAACAAATCTTCGGTGGAGAGGATGGTGCCGCCCCACCCCTGGTCGAAGGCGACGTCGCCGTGCGTCAGCGGCAGCAAACCCGCGTCCAGGGCAGCCTGCAATGGAGATAAATCCCAGGTTTTGATTTTGCCGTTGCGGCTGATGGCGCTGGCTGAGGGAGAAAAAGCCACCACTGGCAGGTTTGCCTGATGCAACGCCTCGACCACAATGCGAGTCAACGCGGTCGCCTCATACCACACCTCGGCGAACCCGCGCCAACCTTCAGGGGTCGTCACGCCCTGGCGGGTACCGTAACGTTTGGCGGGCACGTGCCCGAATGAACCTGATCCATGCCCGACGATCAGTTGTAAGCCGGCGTTCTGGTTGAAGACGGAAGCGATCTCGCCCGCCAACCGCTTCAATGCCTCGGGTCTGGGCGTATGCGCTCTGGATTTCTCGGTGATCAGCGATCCACCGAGTTTGAGAAAGTAGAGGGGGGTATCCGTTTCAGGATGAGCTGCCATTGATAGACCGGATTGTGTTCGAAGATTTAAACGCCAACATCGTCAGAAGGTGAATAACCCCGATGAGCAGGGTCAATTATACAGGGATTCAGGGGGACTTTTGAGCAATACTGGTCGAAATCGCGCTCACCGCGCCGGCTCTTTGCAGATTTTCAGCCACCGAGGTTTCGCTCTCAGGGGTGACCAGGGCAATCATATTCCCGCCGCGACCTCCGCCGGACATTTTAGCGCCCAAAGCGCCTGCCGAGAGCGCAATTTTCACGAGATGGTCCAATTCCGGGCTGGAGACGTCGAGCTGGCGCAGGTATTCGTGGTTTTGGGTGAGCAACGGTCCGAGCGCTGCTATCTGCCCGGTTTCGATGAGCTGGCGCGCCTGACGGGCAATCTCTCCGATTGCATCGAAAATTGCCTCATAAGCGTTCCTGTCAGCCAGCCAGGCTTTGCGCACATCGGCGACGGCGAGCGCCGTTGGACTGGCAATGCCGGTATAACCGATGACCAGACGAAAAGGCTGAGGCACCCTCAACAATTCCATCGGCTGATCGCGCTGAAAATAGACCGGCTTTGCGTGGGTCACAACGGTGTTGTCAATCCCGGAGGGGGTGCCATGGTGGATTTTTTCCACTTCGAAGGCGAGCGCCGAGATCGTTTCATCGCCGAGAGGGCGCCCTAAAAAATTCGATAATGCCCGGATGAGAGCCACGGTCACGGCTGCCCCTGAACCCAAGCCGGATGCGACCGGGATGGTGGAGGTGATTCTCAGGTCGCAGGCGGGCAGGTGGGAGACGCCGGTTGCCTGCAGGGTGAGCGTAATCGCTTTGGCGAGGGGGTGTTCGGCGGGCAGGTCGCGCCAGTCGGCATCCAAGCCAATCGCTGGCGCGGTCAGGCGCAGGCTGCCCGGGGGGCGGCGAGGGGCGGCGGTCAGGGTTGCCTTCGCCCGCACCTGGGTTACCGGCACGGCAATCGCCGGGCGTCCATAGACAACCGCATGTTCCCCCACTAAGATCACTTTTCCGGGCGCGGAGGCAAAGATGGCGGGCATAGCAATGTTCTCGGCTTTAGAGGAAATAGAAGATCAGCAACACAGACGCGCCCCAAAGCACGATCGAAACCTGCAAGGGGCGGTCGGAGAGGATGACTTCCTCCGGCGCGCCGCCGCTATGCTTGACCTGAATCAGATACAGGTAACGGAATATGCCATAGAGGACAAATGGGATGGTCAGCATCATGGCGTGATTATCCGGCAGATTGGGCGCGGAGAAGGTGTACAGGCTGTAAGCCACAATGGTGGTGCCGGAGACGATGGTGATCAATTGGTCCAGGAGAGGCAGGGTGTAGCCATCCAGGACGCGACGATGGGCGTTGGCGTCGTCTGCCAGCAACGCCAGCTCGGCGCGGCGCTTGCCAAACCCCATGTAGAGCGACAATAAAGTGGTGACCACATACAGCCAGGGGGAGAAGCGGGCAACTTCGATGAGGACGACGCCGGCGGCAACTCGCAAGACGAACCCCGCCGCGATGGCGAGCACGTCGAGCAAGGGAATGTGCTTCAACCAGAAGGAATAAGCCAGATTGAGCAGCAGGTACGCCAGGGCGACTAAAGCAAACTGAGGCGAGAGCAGGTATGAGATGGGGAAAAGCACCAGCAGGAGGATTATGGCAAAAGAACGCGCCAGGCGAATGGGCAGCCTGCCTGAGGCGATGGGGCGATTGCGTTTATCGGGGTGTTTTCGGTCGGCTTCGACATCGGCAATGTCGTTGATGATATAGACCACCCCCGAGAGCAAGCAAAAAATGATGAAACCGGCGGTGGTCGCCAGGATTGCCGGAAGGTTTTGCGGGGAAAGCTGGCGATCGAAAACCAGCGCGGCGAACACGAACACGTTTTTCGCCCACTGGCGCGGGCGCATCGTTTTGAGCAAGGCGGTAAGGAGGCTCAAAAGCATGGCGCAATGATAGCACGAGTTTATTTAATAGAGAAGGTTCTTTGCACCCCCGCCTCCTGACAGATAAGTTATGATTGCTCAAAGGGCGGGATGAATTTCGTGTTAAAATTACTCCAACTGGATCGGTGGTCGTCCCGGTGAATACCGGGGCGGCGTCGGAGTCAACCTTTCCTTTGTCTCCGTCGAAAAGCGCCGCCGTTCTGAATACTGGCTGCAGAAGAATACGCCGATCCATGACCATCTGGAACACCTACTATCTCGCCAAATCACCCGAAGATGCCTTGCAGGCTCTCGCCAAAGCGCCTGGTTCAGCGCGCCTGATCGCCGGCGGGTCTGATCTGCTCCTGGAATTGCAACAGGGGCTGCGTCCGCCGGTGGATACCCTGGTGGACGTGACCGCCATCCCCGAAATGACAACCCTGGAAATTCAGCATGGGCAACTGTATCTGGGGGCAGCCGCGCCGCTCAGCAAGATCGTCGCCTCGCCCCTGGTCAAGCAGCATGCGCAGGCTTTGCACGAAGCGGCGTCCTTGATCGGGGGACCTCAGGTGCGCAACCTCGCCACCCTGGGGGGAAATGTCGCCCACGCCTTGCCCGCCGCGGATGGCACCATCTCCCTCTTGTCTTTGAATGCCCAGGCATTGATCCAGGGGCACGATGGCAGGAGGATTGCGCCGGTTGAATCGTTATTCCTGGGTCCCGGTCGGTCTGTGCTCGAGGAGAACCGAGAATTGCTGGTTGGATTTTACCTGCCGCTGAGGGCTGAGGGTGAGGGCAGCGCTTTTGTCAGAGTGATGCGACCCCAGGGAGTCGCCATTGCCATTTTGAATATGGCTGCCTGGGTACGGCGCGAGGGAGAGAAACTGGCGGATGTGCGCCTGGCGGTTGGTCCGGCGGGACCGCTACCGTTCCGGGCAAGGGCGGCGGAGGCGGCGCTCAGGGGGCAAAATTACACACGGGGTAGCCTCAATCAGGCATTATCTGCCTTACAGGCAGAAGTCCGCTTTCGCACCAGCCCACACCGGGCAACTTCGGAGTATCGCCACAAGCTGGCGCCCTGGTTGCTGGAACAGGCATTGAGTACTGCCTGGGAACGGGCGGCAGCAGGGTTGATTGAGTAGGTAATGACACACAGGATGTTGGAATGAGAGTCACGGTTAACGGTAAAGACTACACTTATGAACCAAAACCCGGAGAGATGCTTGCCGATCTGCTCCGCGAACGCTTCGGTCTGACCGGCACCAAAATTGGTTGCAATGAAGCCGAATGCGGAGCGTGCACCGTGCTGGTGGATGGCGAACCGGTATTGTCCTGCGTGTACCCCTCCGCCAAAGCGGATGGCAAGCGCATCACCACCATCGAAGGTCTCGCATCGAATGTCCCCTCTCAGACTGGCTGGGATGCCTCAGCCCTCAAATTGCATCCCCTCCAAGAGGCGTTCATCAAGCATGGGGCGGTTCAGTGTGGGTTTTGCATCCCTGGTCAGATTATCACCGCTTATGCGCTGCTCCAGAAAAACCCCAGCCCGTCAGAAGAGGAAATTAAACACGCCCTCAAAGACACCCTCTGTCGTTGTGCGGGATATCCAACCATCATCCGTGCAATTCAGGCGGCGGCTTATGCCCTGCGCTCGGGCGAACCGGTCCCCCCACCCCAATATACCCCCTCGGCAGCGCCTTTGGAAATCATCGGCACAGCGCAAATGCGCCCCGACGCCATCCAGAAAGTGACCGGCAGCGCCAGATTTACCGACGATTTGAGCTTTGAAGGTATGCTCCAGGCGCGGGTGTTGAGAGCCGGGGTGCCGCATGCCATCGTCACTCGCATTGATGTCTCCAAAGCCCAGGCGCTGCCCGGCGTGGCGGCGGTGCTGACCGCCGATGACATCCCCGGTGAACGCAATCATGGCTTGGTGATCTTCGATTGGCCCATCCTGGTGGGCGTGGGGGAGCGGGTGCGCTATGTGGGGGATGCCATCGCCATCGTCGCGGCTGAGACCAGGGATATCGCCAGCCAGGCATTGAGCTTGATCGAGGTGGAGTACGACCCCCAACCGGTGGTGGCAGACCCAATCTTTGCCCGCTCAGCCGAAGCGCCGCAGTTGCACGAGAACGGCAATCTGCTCAAGCATATCAAGGTGCGCAAAGGGGATACAGCCCAGGGCTTCGAGCAGGCGGATGTGATCCTGGAGCATACTTTTCGCACCGCCATCACCGACCACGCCTTCCTCGAGCCGGAGTGCGCCATCGCCCGTCCGACCCCGGAGGGGCGGATGGAGATTTATGTCGGTTCGCAAATCCCCTACGCCGATCGCAATCAGGTGGCGCGCGCCCTGGGCTGGTCGGATGAGCGCGTCCGGGTCATCGGTCAACTGATGGGCGGCGGGTTTGGCGGGAAAGAGGATATCGCCGGGCAAATCCATGCGGCGCTATTGGCATACAAAACCAATCGTCCGGTGAAACTGCTCTTCGATCGGCGCGAAAGCCTGCTGGTGCATCCCAAGCGCCACGCCACCCAGATTCGGGTTAAAATCGGCGCCAGGCGCGATGGTCGCTTGACCGCGGTCGAAACGGAGCTTTACGGTGACACTGGCGCTTACGCCTCCCTGGGCGAGAAGGTGATGACGCGCGCCACCACCCACTCCTCCGGTCCGTATGAAGCGCCGCATGTGCGCGCCGATTGCTATGCCATGTACACCAACAACCCTCCCGCCGGGGCTTTTCGCGGTTTTGGGGTGACCCAATCCGCCTTTGCGGTGGAGGTGATGATGGATATGCTGGCAGAAAGGTTGGGCATAGACCCGGTAGAGCTGCGTCGCATCAACAGCTTACGCCCCTGTAGCGTCACCAACACCGGTCAGGTGCTGCGCGAGAGCGTGGGGTTGCTGGAATGTCTTGACCGGGTGGAGGCTGAAATGCGCCGCCTGCAACCGGATGACCCCTTCAAGCCGCATCCTGTGCCGGGCGCGCCCCACCTGGTGCGCGCCTGGGGCATTGCGGCGGCATATAAGAACACCGGTTTGGGTGGCGGCGCGCCGGATAAAGCCGGGGCAGAGGTAGAACTTTACCCCAATGGGACGCTCCAGGTGCGCACCGCCTCGGCTGAGCTGGGACAGGGTCTGGTGACGGTCCTGCAGATGATCGTGGCGCAGGAATTTGGCGTGCCGTTGGATAAAGTCAACGTCCTGGTGATGGACACGGACCTGACCCCGGATGGCGGTCCGACCACCGCCTCACGCCAGACTTACGTCACCGGCAACGCGGCGCGGTTGGCGGCGCAGACTCTCCGCCAGGCGATTGCGACCACATTGGCAGAGAAATACGACCAACCCCCTGAGCGTGTGCGCTTCGTTGAAGGGCTGGCGCAGGTAGATGGACATCAAATTCCCCTGGGCGAGGTGGTGGACCTGATGCGCTCCGAGGGGCGTCAACCTCGCGTCCTTTATGAGTATTCTGCGCCGCAGACGCAACCCCTGGGAGAGGGCGGAGATATGCACTTTGCCTTCTCCTTCGCCGCCCAGGCGGCTCAGGTCGAGGTCAATACCCGCAGCGGCGAGGTGCGCGTTTTGAAAGTGATCGCTGCCAATGACGTGGGCAAGGCGATAAACCCGATTGGGTTGCAAGGTCAGGTGGAAGGCGGGGTGATGATGGGGATTGGCAACGCCCTCACCGAGAATTTCATCGTCGAGAATGGAGTGGTCTTCACCGACCGCATGGCGCGCTATCGCATCCCCTCCATTGCTCAGACCCCTGAAATCACATCCATCGTGGTCGAGCACCCCACTAAAGAAGGTCCGTATGGCGCCAAGGGCGTGGGGGAGATCGTCAGCATCCCCACTTCCCCCGCCATCGTCAACGCTATTTACAACGCGGTTGGCGTGCGCCTGGATTGCCTGCCGGTGGATCAAGAGGATATCCTCAAGGGACTGAACCAGGCAAACACGTCGGCGAGCGTCGCGGCTAGGCGGGAATGAGGCAACATGGAAGATCGTGAGATGATGTCAAGCCAGTCGGCGGAATCAAAACCGCCCCGCTGGTTGGAGTGGGCGCGAGAGATACAGGCGATCAGCCAGACCGGGTATCATTACGCCGAGAATGAATATCAGCGCGAGCGCTATCACCGCCTGGCGGAGATCGCTGCCGAGATGATTGTGGAACATTCCAGGCTGGATCACAACAATCTGGTCGAGGTTTTCAGCCGTCAGGTCGGTTACGCCACGCCGCGGGTGGATGTGCGCGGCGCGGTTTTCAGGGAAGGCAAATTGCTCCTGGTGAAAGAACGCCAGGATGGCGGCTGGACGATACCCGGCGGTTGGGCAGATGTGGGCGATGTCCCCTCTCAGGCAGCGGAGCGAGAAGTGTGGGAAGAGGCGGGGTTTCGGGTCAGGGCAACCAAGGTTATTGGCGTTTATGACGCCAATCGCGTCGGTCCCTTGGAGATATTCCACGCCTATAAAATTGTCTTCCTGTGCGAAATCCTGGGGGGCGAGCCTAAGCCCAGCAGCGAAACCTCAGAGGTGGCATTTTTTGGGCGAGACGAGATGCCGGAAATCCTTTCTGGAGAACGCACCCGAACCCGGCATATCTACGATGCCTTTCGAGCCTTAGAAGACCCCCACAGCCCCACCGTTTTCGATTGACAGGTTGGCGTACACATGGAGTTCACCGAAATCCCCTTCCGCCTCGCCGGTAAAATCTACCGCAGCGCCATGCCATACGGCGTGTACGACCCTCGCGGCGAGATTTATCCGGAATATCGGGAGAAGGGGGTATCCAGTGTGGTGGTCCTGGTGAAGCGGGAGGATGCAATCCGTCATAGCGGACGTGATCTCCTCCAGCTTTACGCTGAGGATGGGCTGCGCGTGTTACACCTGCCCAGCCGGGATTACGGCGTGCCCGACCCGGACGAGCTGCGTCAGAAGGTGGATGAGGTATTGATACTGGCTGAGTCGGGGGAGAACGTTGCCATCCATTGCCTGGCTGGGATTGGGCGTACCGGGCTGTTCCTGGCTTGCCTGGCAAAGCAAATCTTCGCCCTGGAGGGGGAGGCGGCGATTAATTGGGTGCGACAGTATGTGCCTGGCGCGGTGGAGACGCGCGAACAGCGACAGATGATAAATGAATTCTAGCCGGGAGGAAAGATGCTGATTACGAATGGCAAGTTAATCACCTGGGATCAACCCAATCAGATACTGGAGGGTTGGGCTTTATATCTCAAAAATGGTTTGATTGCCGATATGGGCGTTGAGCAAGATCTGCTGGCGCGTTACCCGCAGGCAGAGCGTCTGGATGCCGGCGGGCAATATGTGATGCCGGGCAATATCTGCGCCCACACCCACTTTTACGGCGCGTACGCCCGCGGATTAGCCATCCCTGGCGCTCCGCCCAAAGATTTTCCCGAAATCCTGCAGAAGCTGTGGTGGCGTCTGGACAAATCGCTGACTCTGGAAGATGTGCGGGCTTCAGCCGAGGTGATGCTGGTGGATGCCATCCGACATGGGACGACCACCTTGATTGACCATCACGCTTCTCCCAATGCCATTGATGGCTCGTTGGATGTCATCGCCGAGGCGGTGGAAAAGACGGGTGTGCGCGCCGTCCTGTGCTACGAGGTCACCGATCGGGATGGGATGGAGAAAGCTCGGGCGGGGATACGCGAGAACGTGCGCTTTTTGGAAAAACTGGCGTCTGACCCTCCGCCCTCGGGCAGGATTGCCGCCACATTTGGCTTGCATGCCAGCCTGACTCTCTCAGATGCGAGCCTGGATGCCTGTCGTCAGGCAGCTCCAAAAGGCGTCGGGTTCCATATCCACGCTGCTGAGCATGAGGCGGATCAGTATGACAGCCTGGCGAAATCTGGGCTGCGCGTGATTGACCGTCTGCACCGCCGGGGCATTTTGGGACCGCGCAGCATTGTGGCGCATGCGGTTCACGTGGATGCCGTCGAGGTCAACCTGCTGGCGCAAAGCGGCACCTGGGTGACCCATCAGCCGCGCTCGAATATGAACAATGGGGTTGGCGTGGCTTATGTCGAGTCTCTGATGCGCGCCGGGGTGCCGGTCTGCCTGGGCACGGATGGCTTCTCACATACCATGTGGGAAGAGTGGAAAACGGCGTACCTGTTGCATAAAGCCTGGAATCGCGACCCGCGACGGATGAACGGCATGGATGTGGCTGAGATGGGGGCATACCATAACGCAGAGTTGGCGGGCATGTTTTTCCCACAGGCGCCATTGGGTGTGCTCACGCCGGGAGCGCATGCCGACCTGATCTTTGTGGATTACCATCCCTACACACCCCTGACTGCCGACAACCTGCCCTGGCATATCATCTTTGGCTTCCACGAAAGCATGGTGACGACCACGATCGTCGCCGGGAAAATACTGATGAAAGACCGTCAGTTGTTGACGGTGGATGTGGAGGAGATCACTCGGCGCGCCATGAGTCAGGCGCCGGGGGTCTGGGAACGTTTCAATCAGCAAATTGCTTGATGTGTAGCTAACGAATAAGGAGATTTATGAGCGAGCAAAAACCTGTAATTGCCGTTCTGGGCGGGACAGGAAAGGAAGGTCCAGGGCTGGCGCTGCGTTGGGCTGGCGCCGGATATCACATCATTATCGGATCACGCCAGGAAGAAAAAGCCCGGTCGGTTGCCCAGGAGTTGAACCAACAACTGGGGATTGATACCATTCAAGGCATGGAGAACAGCGCTGCGGCGCGCCGTGCCGATATCTGTGTGCTGACCGTGGTGCAGTCAGCCCATGAACAGGCGCTGACCGCGTTGAAAGATGCTTTGAAGGGCAAAATCCTGGTGGACGCCACGGCGCGGGTTGATTTTCGTGATCCCAAACCCCCTGCGCCGCCCTCAGCCGCCCGCCATGCCCAGAATCTCCTCGGCGACGAGGTGCGTGTGGTTGCCGCGTTTCAAAATGTGCCTGCCCATGCCTTGCGGAAGAACCTGGGGCAGCCCATCGAGACGGATGTGATCGTCTGCGCCGATGATCGCCAGGCGGCGGAGCAGGTCATCCGCCTGGCGCAAGCCGCCGGGATGCGCGCTTTTTATGCCGGAGATTTGGATAACGCCGTGGTGGTGGAAGGCATCACCTCGTTGCTGATCAGCCTGAACAAGTATTATGCCACGAAGACCGCCAGCATCTCCATCACCGGCATCCCGGCTTCCGGCTGATGGGTGAGGTTGCAAGTATCCTGCTCCACGAGACACATTTCGTGTGTGGCAGGGGTTTGGGATTAGCTCATAGGGAGATTGCTCGCTGATGACTCTGACTTTAACCCCATTGCCCGGGATCCCTTTGATCCAGCCCGGGGACGATCTGGCAACAATCATCCAGGAAGGGCTACGCCGAGCTGAGATTGACTTGCAGGACGGCGACATCCTGGTGCTGGCGCAGAAAATCGTCTCGAAATCTGAGGGACGGCTGGTGAACCTGGCGACGGTCCAACCCGGCGCCCGGGCGTGTCTGCTCGCCCGTCAGTCAGCCAAAGACCCACGCCTGGTGGAACTGAACCTGCGTGAGAGCGCGGCGGTGCTGCGCATCCGCCCCGGGACGATGATCGTTGAGCACCGCCTGGGGTTTATTTGCGCCAACGCCGGTATTGATCACTCAAATGTCGCCGGGGAGGGCGATGAAAAAGCGGAGTGGGTCTTGTTGCTCCCCGAAGATCCAGATGCCTCGGCGCGCGCAATTCGCCAGAAGCTGGAAGACGCCAGCGGCGTTCGATTGGGGGTGATGATCATCGACTCCCATGGGCGCGCCTGGCGCCTGGGGACGGTGGGGGTGGCGATTGGCTTGGCTGGCGTGCCGGGGGTGGTGGACCTGCGCGGGCAGTCGGATTTATTTGACTACAAGTTGCGCATCACCGAAGTCGGCGCGGCGGATGAACTGGCTGCGGCGGCGTCACTGGTGATGGGTCAGGCGGCAGAAAGGACGCCGGTGGTCCATGTCCGTGGTTTTCCATACCCCTTGCGCGAATCGACCCTGAAAGAAGTGCTCCGCCCCAAGGATCAGGATCTGTTCCGGTAGGCGGCAGGAGATATCCACCGGAGTTGCTCGACCGAAACAAAAAATGGTTGAATTTTGGGAGTATCTCGATCGTTTGGTGGCGTCCAGCCCGATCGTCATTGACCGACCGCGCGGCAGCCGACATCCGCGTTACCCTGAGCTGATCTACCCTCTGGATTACGGGTTTCTACAGGGCACCCACACTCAGGACGGCGGGGGGGTGGACTTATTCCTCGGCTCCCGCCCTGAGCGGACAATTGACGCCATTGCGATAACGGTTGACCTGGATAAAAAGGACGCCGAAATCAAGATATTAATCGCCTGCAGCGCCGAGGAGGAGCAGGTGGTGGTGGATTTCTTGAATGGGGCAGGTATGCGCGCCATGTTGATCCCACGTTTGCCGCAGGCGCTTTCTCTGCTCAAGAGCAGGCGTTCCGTGCGTTCTTTTCTCCCCAAAGCGATACCCGCCGATCATCTGGAACAAATCCTGACCGCGGCGACCTGGGCGCCTTCGGCTCACAACCGTCAGCCCTGGCGTTTTGCGGTGTTGACCGGTGAAGAAGCTAAGATGAAGCTGGCGCAGCAAATGGGGGCGGCGTTTCGTCAAGACCTGTTGACTGATGGCGTTGAGTCAAGGGTCATAGAACGGCGGGTGAAGCGCTCGGTAGAGCGCATCTGCAGCGCAGCCGCAGCCATCCTGGTATGCCTGGAGCGGGATGTATTGGATCAATACCCCGACCCAGCCCGCCAGTCCGCCGAATACCTGATGGGCGCGCAGAGCATCGCCATGGCGGGGCAGAATCTGCTCCTGGCAGCGCATGCCCTGGGCATTGGTGGGTTGTGGATGTGCGCTCCCCTGTTCGCGGGCGAAGCGGTGCGCAGCGCCTTCGATCTGCCGCAAAGCTGGGACCCCATGGGGCTGGTGTTGCTGGGTTACGCCCGCCAGGAACCTCAGGCAAAGGAGCGCCTGTCCATCCTGGAGGTGACCCGCTATTATCCGTAAGGGATGCGATTCTGGCAAAATTCTGACAGATTGAGATTAAATTGCGAATTTCGAGTTAAGATATATTCAGAAGCGATGGTGGAGCTTTGAGCATAACCGAGATGAAAGTGGTCGCTTTGGCTGGGGGAGTGGGCGGCGCAAAGCTGGCGGTTGGGCTGGCGGAATGTCTTTCGCCCGAAAATCTGACTGTTGTGGTTAATATTGGGGATGATTTTGAGCATCTGGGGTTAAAAATCTGTCCAGATCTGGATACGGTCTGTTATACCCTGGCGGGGATGGCGAATCCGGTCACGGGCTGGGGGTTGGCGGGCGAGACGTGGAACGCCCTGGAACATCTGGTCGCCCTGGGTGGTCCCGCTTGGTTTCGTCTGGGAGACCGCGATCTCGGCACCCATTTGGAACGCACCCGCCGCCTGCGCCTGGGTCAGACTTTGAGCCAGATCACGCGCCATTTCTGCCAGGTATGGGGGATTGGCATAACAGTTTTGCCAGCAAGTGATGACAACGTGCCGACTTGGGTGTATACTGAAGAGGGGGAGATGCCGTTTCAGGAATATTTTGTGCACCGCCAGTGTCATCCGGTGGTTACCGGTTTCCGCTTTGAGGGCTGCCAGCAGGCGCGCCCCGCTCCCGGGGTGGCAGAAGCCCTGCAGATGGCTGACATGGTGGTGTTATGCCCATCTAACCCGTGGGTGAGCATTGACCCAATCCTGGCAATACCTGGAATTCGAGAAGGGGTGGCTGCCCGCCCGGTTGTGGCGGTTTCCCCGATCATCGCCGGCGCCGCGGTCAAGGGACCGGCTGCCAAGATGTACGCCGAGCTTGGCATCCAACCCTCAGCCCTGTCGGTCGCCCGCCATTATAATGAGCTTCTGGCTGGGTTTGTGCTGGACCGGCTGGATGCAGATCAGGCAGAGCAGGTTGAGAGCCTGGGCATGCGCGCCTGCCTGACCGATACCCTGATGCGCACACCCCAGGATCGCCGCCGTTTGGCGCAGGAGGTGCTGAAATTCGGCGCAAGCCTCGGATCATGCCGCTAGGGGGCTGGGCATGCCGAATCATTTTGAGCTGGTTTGGTTTATCTCAGGAGAAGGTTGAAATCGCCCAGGCGCTGGCTGAATGCGTTCAGCGAAGCGCTGTTTGTCAGGCTTGATGGTTTTGCGTGCGTTGGAGGTAGATACTTCGATGACATTCTGGGCTATCGTTCCGGTCAAACCGCTGTTGCGGGGTAAATCCCGCCTGGCGGGTGTTTTGTCCCAGGAAGAGCGCGCCGATCTCAACCGGCGTATGTTGGTACATACCGTTGAGACACTTCGAGAGATTCCAGAGATAGAGCAGGTTTTGGTCGTCAGCCGAGATCAGGCGGCATTGGCGCTGGCGCGTGATCATGGCGCCCGCACCGTCCAGGAAAATGGCGCGCCGCATTTGAATGTCGCCCTGGCGCGGGCGACCTTTTTGGCGATGAACTATGTCACCCGAGGCGTCATCATCGTCCCGGCAGACCTGCCCCTGATCACCCCGGAAGATGTGCGTGCCTTGTTGGAGCGGGCGAAATACCCGCCGGTGGTGGTGGTGGCACCCGACCGGCACCGCAAGGGCACCAACGCCCTGCTGGTCTGCCCGGTAGGTTTGATTGAATATGAGTTCGGTCCAGGCTCGTTCGAGCGCCACTGTGAGCTGGCGAGACAGGCTGGCGCTCGCCTGGAGATTTGTGAGTTACCCTCTCTGGCGCTGGACGTTGATTATCCAGAAGACCTGGAAATCATCGGAGAAGAGCTGGAGAGCGGATATTAAAATACACACGGAGGAGCTATGCCTGAACGAGTCGCCCTGTACTTGCAGGATTCGCACGACCTGCGAGATGGATTGGAATACGTCCGCTATGCGGAGCAGCGTGGCTTTGAAGCCGTCTGGCAGGCGGAGTCGCGTTTGGTGCGCGACGCCATCGTGCCGATGGCGGCGTACGCCGCGGTGACAGAGCGGATCAAGGTTGGCTCGGGGGTGATCAACAACTGGACGCGCAACATTGGCTTGCTGGCAGCCACATTCCTGACGCTCGACGACCTGGCGCCCAACCGCATCATCTGCGGCATCGGCGCCTGGTGGGACCCGCTGGCGCGTAATGTGGGCATCGAACGGCGCAAACCCCTGGTCGCCATGCGCGAGACGGTGGAGGTGCTGCGCCGCCTGCTCAATATGGAGCGGGTCACTTTTCATGGCGAGTTTCACCATGTGGACGGCATCGAGCTGGACGTGGTGCATGGCAGGCGTGAGCCGCGCCATGTGCCGATCATGATCGGCGCCACCGGCGACAAGATGCTGGAACTGACCGGAGAAATCGCTGACGGGGTGGTGCTGAATTACTGCGTGCCGCCGGAATATAACGACCGCGCCCTGGAGTTGCTGGAAATCGGCGCCAGGCGCGCCGGGCGCACCCTGGACGATCTCGACCGCCCGCAATTGATCGTCTGCTCGGTGGACCCCGACCATGACAAGGCAATCGATTCGACGCGCGAGCTGCTGACCCAATATCTCGCCCAGCAACCGCACATCGCCAAGGCTTCGGGCGTCTCAGACGAGGTGGTGGCGCAAATCCAGTCCATTTTGGGCTGGCCCGCCACCAAAGAGCAAATCCAGCGCGCCAAGCATTTGGTGCCGGAAGACCTGATTCACCGCATCACTGCTTCCGGCACGCCCGAGGAAGCGCGCGCCAAAGTGAACGAGTACCGCAAGCGCGGCTGCACCTGCCCGATCCTGTATCCGGTGGGGGGCAGTGTGAAGCTGTTGATTGACACGTTTGCGCAATGAGACAACCCAACTCGCGCTTCTGTTTCGTCTGCGGTCTCTCGAATGCCTTCGGCTTGCAGTTGCGCTTCGACCTGACTGCCCCGGGCGAGGTGACCTGCCGGTACACAGTGCCGGAGCGCTACCAGGGCTTCCCCGGCGTGGTGCACGGCGGAATCGTCGCCGCCATGCTGGACGAGGTCTGCGCCCGCGCCCACATGGGTATCGACCCGCCGCGCTTCATGTACACCGCCCGCCTGGATGTGCGCTATCGCAAGAACGTGCCGGTGGAGCAGCCTTTGCGCATCGTCGGCACAGCGCTGAAGAGCAAATCCCGCACTGCCACCTCCACGGGCGTCATTTATGGTCCAGACGGCGAAATCCTGGCGGAAGCCGACGCCCTGCTGGTGGACGTGCCACAGGAGTACCTGCAAGACGCCGACCTGGAAGCTTTGGGTTGGAGAGTTTATCCCGAGTGAGCTGCGGAGTATATCCCGATGATTATCGAATACCACCGACCTGATACGCTGGAAGAAGCCCTGCGCTTGCTGGCAAGGAAGGAAGTCAAAACATTGCCCTTGGGGGGAGGTTCTGTGCTGAATGCCCCCAATCCAGACCAGTACGCCGTGGTGGACCTGCAGGCGCTGGGGTTGAACCGCATTGAACAGAAGGGCAACAGCCTGCTGGTGGGAGCGACCGCCACGCTCCAGGCGCTGCTGGATACGCCCAACCTGCCCTCTGCGCTGTACCAGGCGATCCAGCTTGAAGCCACCTACAACCTGCGCCAGGTCGCTACGCTGGCGGGGACGCTGGTCGCGGCGGATGGGCGCTCACCTCTGGCGACCGCTTTGCTGGCGTTGGATGCCCAGGTCACCCTGTTGCCCGGCGAGGAGCAGGTGGGAGCGGGTGAGTTACTCCTCACTCGTCGGGCAAAATTGCCCGGTCGCCTGATCACCCAGATCGTTCTGCCCCTGAATATCCGCCTGGCGTATCATTACGTGGCGCGCACCCCGGCGGACCTGCCGCTGGTGTGCGCTGCGGCTGCGCGTTGGGCTGCGGGTCGCACCCGCCTGGCGTTGGGCGGTTTTGGCGAGGCGCCGCTCCTGGCGCTCGATGGTCCGGAGGCGAGCGGCGTGGAAGAAGCCGCACGCAGCGCTTATTTCAACGCCGGCGACCAATGGGCGTCCGCCGAATACCGACGTGAGGTCGCTGCCACATTGGCAAAGCGCTGCCTGGAAGAGCTGGGTTAAGAGCGCAATACTGTCACCAGGGTCAGGTCGTCTTCCTGTTCCCAACCCGTCCCGGTGAATTTGATCAGCTCCGCCAGAATATTGGCAATTAAGTTATCGCCATCCAGAGAAGATGACAATATATTTTGTGTTCCGGGCGAGCCAAGCATCTCCCCCTGTGTATTGTGCGCTTCGACCAGTCCATCGCTGAAAAAAATCACCTGATCCCCGCTTTCAATCAGTTTCTGCTGATCTTCATAGATCATATCTGGAAGCAAACCCAGGGGCATTCCGGTTGCGCGTAATTCACTTATCCCGTTTTTGTGAAGTTGATACGGCAAGCAATGTCCGGCGTTGGCGTATTGCAGAAGACCACATTCGAGGTCGAACAACGCCAGCAGGCAGGTGATGAACATACCGGCGGGCATTTGCTGGCAAAGCAAGTTGTTGGCGCGAGCTAACACTTCACCGGGGGAAAGTTCGGAATCCCGGTCCAAACCCGCCAGGATAGCGCGCAGGATTGAACAGGTGGTCGCCATGACCAATGCCGCAGGAATTCCTTTACCCGTGGCATCGCCAATCAGCACGCCAATTTTTCGATTGGGGAGAGTGATAAAGTCGTAGAAATCACCCCCCACGGCGTGCGCCGGTTGCCAGTGGGTTGTGATTTGCCAGCCCGTCAGAAGTATACTCTGCTGGATTTTTTGCGCCAGCACCAGTTCGTGCTCAATCCTCTCCTTCTCAATCAACTTTAACTGAGCCTGTTTTAATTCCTCGTTGGCTTGCACCAATTGCAGGTTCTTTTGGCTGAGTTCGTTGATGATTGCCTGTTCCGATTTGCTCCAACGCAGAACCGTCTCGCGCATGACGTGGAATCCGAGGCGGGGTTGACGCGACATCATTGTTTCGAAATCACGGTGGAGCATTTCCAGCAGCAATACCGGCGAAAGCGCGCGGGCGGTGGCATACCGATGGTGATCTGGAAACAGCAGGCTCGCCTCGCCGAAAATATCCCCTGATCCCAGGGTTGAAAGACGTCGTTCCTCCTCAGAACCCAGGGATTTGACAATTTCGATTTCGCCCTGGATCAGAATCGAGATACGATCTCCGGGATCACCCTCGTTGAATAAAATTGCGCCAGGTGGAAATTCTCTCGGGTGAAGCGCTTGTAAAAGATATCCAATTTCCTCTTCAGGCAACCCACCGAAAAAGGGCAATCTCTGAAGCAGGCTCGGTAACGTGATATGCTTCAAATTTGTCGAGGTAGCCATGTGGTTATTATAGACTATATTTGTCCTATTACAAGAGGACATGTCGAATCCACAAATTTTGTGGTTTGGGGTATGAAGGAGATATCAAACCTGAGAGATATCAAGGATATTTGACAAAATGGTTTACAATTAACTTGATTTACGCTCCACATATTGCCATCTGGGACATACCTGATGACTGACATGGCTCTGCTCATAGATACCATCATCCTGGGAAATTGCATCGAAGTGCTTGAGACTTTTCCCCAAGGCTCGATCGATTTGATTTTTGCCGACCCACCTTATAATCTGCAGTTGAACGGGGAACTTTATCGCCCCAACCATACCCGCGTGGATGGGGTGAGCGATAGCTGGGATCAATTCGAGAGTTTCGAGGCTTACGATCGTTTTTCCAGGCAGTGGTTGAGCGCCTGCCGTCGGGTGCTCAAAGATACCGGCACCATCTGGGTGATCGGCACCTATCATAATATCTTCCGCCTGGGGACGATTTTACAGGACCTGGATTACTGGATATTGAACGATGTGGTCTGGGTCAAGACCAACCCCATGCCCAATTTCCGCGGTGTGCGCTTCACCAACGCCCAGGAGACGTTAATCTGGGCGCAGAAACGCCGCGGCGCCAGTTACACTTTCAACTATCAGGATATCAAAGCCTTGAATGGCGACCTGCAAATGCGCAGCGACTGGTATCTGCCCCTCTGCACCGGCAAGGAGCGGATAAGAGTCAACGGCAGTAAGGCTCACGCCACGCAGAAACCCGAGGCGCTGCTCTACCGGGTGATCTTAGCCAGCAGCAATCCCGGGGATGTGGTCCTGGACCCCTTTTTTGGGACCGGCACCACCGGCGCGGTGGCGAAAAAGCTGCGCCGGCACTGGATTGGCATCGAGCGAGACGCCACCTATGCCGCTATCGCTCAAGAGCGGATAGACAAAATCGAGCCAGATTCAGCCGAAGACTGGGTCTACGCCCCCAGCCAGAAGCGCCGACAGGAGCGCACCCCTTTCGGTCGGTTGGTGGAGTGTGGCATGTTGCAACCCGGTCAGACTCTGTATTTCGATCGGCGGGAGGACGCCCGGGCGGTGGTGCTTGCCAATGGTCATATCCGTTACCGAGACCTCAGCGGTTCGATACACCAGGTGGCGCGCCACATTCAGGGAACTCCCTGCAACGGTTGGGAGCATTGGTATTACGATGACCCGGCATCTGGTCATCGAGAAGCGATTGACAAGTTGCGTCAGAAATTGAGGGGATGAAGCCGGAACCCCATCGGTTGTTGTGAGAAGGGAGCATCATCATGGAAATGAGTCTCAAAATCAACCAGGCGACCATTCACCTCCAGGCAGACCCAGGGGATAGCCTCTTGAAAGTGTTGCGAGGCTTGGGTTATTATGGGGTCAAGCACGGTTGTGAGACGGGCGAATGCGGCGCCTGCACGGTGCTGCTGGACGGGAAACCGGTGAACTCATGCGTCCTCCTGGCGGCGCAGGCGGTTGGACATCAAATCCAGACGATTGAGGCGTTGGGTGAATATCCAATGCAGGGCTGGAAAGCCAGCCAGGGGCTGCATCCATTACAGCAGGCTTTTGTGGATGTCGGCGCAATTCAGTGTGGCTATTGCACGCCGGCTCAGATTTTGGCGGCAAAAGAGCTTTTAGACCGCAATCCCAATCCAGACGAAGCTGAGGTGAGAGAGGCGTTATCGGGCGTTTTATGCCGCTGCACAGGTTACCTGAAACCGGTGCAGGCGGTCTTGCGCGCGGCTGCCATCCTGCGCGGGGAGCAGGTGGCGCCAATCGGCGGCGAAACCGCCATCCCAGCCCCCGCAGATTGGTTGCCCGGCGAACCCGCCCCCGGGTTGGGCAGCGATGAAGGCTTCCCCGTAAGCGCTGCAGGCTCTGGGGAAGTGCTGGCGCCCAGCCGGGTGATGCCGCGCGTTCACCTTGCCCCAGGGACGGAGACCTGGATGCGTGTTGGCAAGCCGGAACGCAAAGTGGATGCCATGAAACTGGTGCAGGGCAAACCTGCCTTCGCGGCGGACTTTGAGCAGCGCGGCATGCTGGTTGCCCGGGTGTTGCACAGCCCGCTGGCGCACGCCCGGATTAAACGGATTGACGTCAGCCGGGCGCGGGCTTTACCCGGCGTGGCAGCGGTGCTCACCTACCAGGACTTGCCGCGCGTGGTGTTCTCAACCGCCGGGCAATCGGATCCCATCCCGGGTCCGTTGGATACTTTCTCGCTGGATAACAAAGTGCGTTTTGTTGGCGATCGGGTGGCTTTTGTGGCGGCGGAGAATGACGCCATCGCAGAGGAGGCATTGCGGTTGATCGAGGTGGAATATGAGGCTTTACCGGTGCTGCTCGACCCGGCTGAAGCGATGCAGCCCGGCGCGCCGCTGCTCCACGATGAACCCGAATACGTCAATTTTGCCGATTCGGACCCCAGCCGTAATCTGGCGGCGAAAATCCGGATTGATATCGGCGATGTTGAGGCTGGCTTTGCCGAGGCGGATGAAATTATCGAGGGGGACTATGAAGTGCCCAAGGTGCAACAGGCGCATATCGAGCCGCATGTGGTCATCACCTACTGGGACGAAGACGACCGCCTGGTGATCCGCACCAGCACCCAGGTTCCCTTCCACGTCCGCCGTATTCTGGCGCCGGTGTTAGGCTTGCCCATCAAACGCATTCGGGTCATCAAACCGCGCATTGGCGGTGGGTTTGGCGGAAAACAGGAGGTTTTAATTGAGGATGTGGCGGCGCATCTGACCATTGCCACCGGCAGACCGGTCTATTATGAGTACAGTCGCGAAGAGGAGTTTATCGCCGCCCGTTCACGCCATCCGATGCGCTTGCACATGAAGACCGGCGTCAAGCGGGATGGGACGATCACCGCCAACGCCATGTACGCCCTGAGCGATACCGGTGCGTATGGCTGCCATGCCCTGACCGTCACCGGCAATACCGGACATAAAGCCATGGCTTTGTATGTAGGGGATGGTCCGTACCGCCAGAAGCCCAACATCCGTTTCTACGCCGATATCGTCTATACCAATCATCCGCCAGCCGGCGCCTATCGAGGATACGGCGTACCGCAGGGTTATTGGGCAGTGGAACGGCACATGGAGAAGATCGCCCGGCGGCTTAATCTTGACCCGCTGGAATTCCGCCTGAAAAACGCCCTGCGCGCCGGCGAGTTACACCCTTTCAGCACCGCCTGGAGCGAGGGACGCGAGCCGCGCCCGGAAACCATCGAGACCTGCGGTCTGGCAGAATGCACCCGGCAGGGCAAGGCTGCCATCGGTTGGGATCAGAAATACGGCAATCCCTCCTGGCACCAGGTACCCGGCAAGCCGCACCTGCGTAAGGGCATTGGCGCTGCCCTGGTGATGCAAGGCACCGCCATCCCTTATCTGGATATGGGCGGGGCGAGCATCAAGATGAATGATGACGGCTCGTTCAACCTGTTGGTCGGCGCCACCGACCTGGGCACCGGTTCGGACACAGTCCTGGCGCAGATGGCAGCCGAGATTTTGGGTGTCCCTCTGGAGGATATCGTCACCTATTCCTCGGATACCGACTTCACCCCCTTCGATAAGGGCGCCTATGCTTCCAGCACCACCTATATCTCAGGCGCGGCGGTTGCCAGAGCTGCCGAGCAGGTGGCAGAACGGATTCGTCAGCGGGCAGCCAGGATGCTCAATGCGCAGGGAGTCATACCCGAGGTCAGACCCGAAGAAATCCGCCTGGCAGAGCGGCGCGCCATTGCCCCTGATGGTCGCTCGGTAAGCCTGGCGGAGGTCGGTCATCACAGCCTGCATCACGAAGATCAGGAACAGATCATGGGGGTGGCGTCGTTCATGTCTCCTGTATCTCCACCTCCCTTTGCCGCCCAGTTCGCTGAGGTGACCGTGGATATCGAAACCGGGCAGGTGGTGGTGGATAAGCTGGTGATGGCATTGGACTCGGGGGTGATCGTCAACCCGATTACCGCCTCCGGGCAGGTGGAAGGCGGCATGACGCAGGCGTTGGGCTATGCCGTTTGTGAAGAGATGGTGTACGATGAGCAGGGTCGGGGGCGTGAGCGCAGTTTTCGAGATTACCATATCTTTCAGGCGCACGAGATGCCCGAGATGGAGACCATCTTCGTCGAAACCTTTGAACCTTCGCATCCCTTCGGGGTCAAGGCGGTGGCGGAAATACCCATGGATGGCGTTGCGCCAGCCGTCGCCAACGCCGTCCTGGATGCCTGTGGGGTGGAGGTAGATGATAATCCCTTGACGCCCGAAAAAATCTGGCGTGGTTTGAAGGTGAAAGGTTAAGCGCATTTTAGCAGCGATTGTTTCTTGAGGATATCAACCATGAGTGTGACTTACGTCATTGGGCACGTGAACCCCGACACCGACTCCATCGCCTCCGCCATGGGCTACGCCTGGCTGCTGCGCGAGCGCGATGATGAGGAGACGATCGCTGCCCGCGCCGGACCGACCAACCCCCAAACAACCTGGGTGCTTAAACATCTCAATCTGGAAGCCCCGCTTTTGCTCACCGATGCTTCGCCCACCTTCGAGTCGGTCACCCGGCGCCTGGACACCGTTCTGCCGGATAGCCCTTTGCGAGATGCCTGGGCGATCACCAGCCGCACCGGAGGCATCGCGCCTGTGGTGGGGGAGGATGGGAAACCCTTCGGCTTGATCAACGGCTCCAGCCTGCTGGATTTGTTCAGCGATCTGGTTGGCGCTCACCCCCGGCGGCAGGAAATACGCCTGAGCGAGATTCTAGACCTGCCCTGTAAAGACGCCACCGACCGTAACGTGCCACGTTTTCAGGCGAAGACTCGCATCCGGGATGTGGTCCAGCGCATCTTGCGCGAGGAGCACAACGATTTTCTGATTGTGGATGAGGAGGGTCTATATCTGGGGGTCAGTCGCCAGCGGGATGTGCTCAACCCTCCACGCTTGCGCCTGATTCTGGTGGATCATAACGAGGCGGGTCAGGCGGTGGGGTCGTTGGACGAGGCTGAGCTGGTGGAAATTCTGGATCATCACCGCCTGGGGAACCCGACCACGCATGTGCCGATTCGGTTTTCGGTGGATGTGGTGGGCAGCACCAGCACCCTGGTCTCGGAGCGGATTGAAGACGCCGGTTTGAGCGCACCGCCGGCTCTGGCGGGGATGCTCCTGGCTGGGCTGCTCTCGGATACGCTGATTCTTAGCTCGCCCACCACCACCGATCGCGATCGGCGCGCGGCTGAACGCCTGGGGCGTTGGGCGTTTGTGCGCAACAGCCCTCTGGCGGGTGAGACGATCCAGTCCTTTGGGAAAAAAGTGCTGGATGCCGGCGCGGGGTTGATGACGCGCGACCCGCAGGAGATTGTCACCACCGATCTGAAACTGTATGAGGCGGGCGGTTATGAATTTGCCATCGCTCAGGCGGAGGTCACCAACCTGATACAATTGGACGAGCACCTGGACGCGCTTCGTTCTGCTTTGGACCGGTTGCGCTCGTCTCGCGGTTTGAACTTTGCCATGTTGATGGTGACGGATGTGGTCAGCGGATCCAGTCGCCTGCTGATTTCGAATGAACCGCCGGTGCTGGGCGGATTGCCTTATCCCCGCCAGCCTGACGGTACCCGTATGGCGGAAGGGGTCGTCTCGCGCAAGAAACAACTCCTGCCGGTTGTTTTGGGATTGCTGGAGAGCTGAAGCGATGATTTTTCAAGCGGTTGTGGAGCTTGAGAAAAACAATGATATCGGCGCGCTGTGCATTGTGGTGCGCACCAGCGGTTCGACGCCGCGCCAGGCGGCGAGCAAGATGCTGGTGTACGCCGATGGCAGCTTCATCGGCACCATCGGCGGCGGCGAGATGGAGAGCCGGGTGATCGCAGAGGCGTTGCAGGCGATGCGCGATGGCAAACCGCGCCTGATCGAGTACAACATGGCTGATCCGCAACGCGGCGATCCGGGCGTGTGTGGCGGGCAGATGGAGGTCTATGTGGAGCCTATCCTACCCCAACCAGAAATCCTCATTATCGGCTGCGGGCATGTGGGCAAGGCGGTCGTCCACCTGGCGAAATGGCTCGGCTATCGCGTTCTGGTCAGCGATGACCGGGTCGAACTCTGTACGCCAGAAGCTATTCCCGAAGCGGACGGATATTATCCCGGACCGGTAGAGGATTTAACCCAAAGAATAAAAATCAAGCAATGGACCAGCCTGGTGCTGACCACGCGCAGTGTGGATGTGGATGTGCCTGCCCTGTCGCTGTTGCTCAATACCCCCGCGGGTTATATTGGCGTGATTGGCTCGCGAAGGCGTTGGGAGCTGACCCGCCAAAAGCTGGAGGAGGCGGGCATGAGCGCCGAGAATCTGGCGCGGGTGCACTCGCCGATTGGGCTTGACCTGGGAGCTGAGACGCCGGAGGAAATCGCTTTGAGTATCATGGCTGAAATATTGATGGTGCGTCGCGGTAAGGCTGTTCAAACCAGGAATCCATCCAGCTGAGATTTTGATCATGGAGGTCTGAATGTGGCGTGAATATATCAATGCAGCAAAGATCGAGGATGTTTTACGGGTATTGGCAGACCATGGTGAGCGCGCCCGCATTGTGGCTGGCGCCACAGACCTGATACTTGAAATTGAGCGCGGCGTGCGGAAAGGGATTGACATCCTGATTGATGTCACCCGTATCCCCGGTTTGGACCAGATCACGCTGGATGAGGATGAGGTCATCCACCTGGGTCCGCTGGTCACCCATAACCATTGTGTCGCCTCGAAATTGATCCAGGAACGCGGTTTCCCTCTGGCGCAGGCTGCCTGGCAGGTGGGCGCGCCGCAAATCCGCAACCGGGGCACGGTGGCGGGCAACCTGATCACCGCTTCGCCCGCAAACGATACCATCACGCCCCTGATGGCATTGGGCGCCTGGGTTCAACTGGTCTCCCTTCAAGGTGAACGACGCCTGCCTTTGGAGGCTTTTTATACCGGGGTGCGCGGCACGGTCATGCGCCCGGATGAAATGCTGGTGGATATCGCTTTTCCGGCGATGAAATCCAATCAGCGTGGCTCGTTCATCAAGCTGGGTTTGCGCAGCGCCCAGGCGATTTCGCTGGTCAATGCCGCGGTGGTGCTCACTTTTGAAGGCGAGCGGGTGGAGAGAGCCGTCATCACCCTGGGCGCGGTCGCCCCCACGATTATCCATGCCCCCGAAGCGGAGGCTTACCTGGTTGGCAAAACGCTCACCGATGAGGTGCTGGCGCAGACGGCTGAACTGGCGGAGAGAGCCGCCCGACCTATCAGCGATGTGCGCAGCCCGGCAGATTACCGCAGCGAGATGGTGCGCATCTGCACGTTGCGGGCTTTGCGGGAAATTCGAGACGGTGTGGAGGAGGGGGCTTTTCCCAAAGAGCCGGTGCTCTTGTGGGGCAAGCGCTACCCCTGGACAGCGCCGGCTTTGGACGCTCCCAGCCAGCATCGCCCGGGTGAACCCATCATCACCCGCATCAACGGTCAGACCTACACCTTCACCAGCGGGCACGAGAAGACCCTGCTGCGTCTGTTACGAGAAGAAGCCGGCTTGACAGGCACCAAAGAGGGCTGCGCCGAGGGCGAGTGCGGGGCGTGTACGGTGTTCCTGGATGGGGCAGCGGTGATGAGTTGTCTGGTGCCTGCACCGCGTGCCCATGGCGCGGATATTGTTACCATTGAGGGTCTGGCGCAAGGGGAAGAGTTGCATCCGGTGCAACGCGCCTTTATCGAAGAGGGCGCAGTCCAATGCGGTTACTGCACCCCGGGCTTTATTATGTCTGCAGCGAAATTACTGGAAGAGATTCCCGATCCAGATCTGGATGATATCCGTCAGGCGATTACCGGCAATCTGTGTCGCTGCACGGGCTACTATAGTATTATCTCGGCGATTGAGAAAGCTGCCCTGCTGATGAAATCGTCCTCAGGGCAAAGGGAGGTATCTCATGTCTAAGTATATGAAATACAACGATCGCAGTCGGATGACAGAACGACCATGGAAAATCCATCCCATCTGGCGCGGCATTGGCTGCATATTGATGCTGGTGATACCGGTGATCGCTTATGCCGGGGCGGTGGTGCTGGTGCGGGAAAACAGCCAGCAGAAATGGTTGCCCATGCCCGCCGAATTGATGCAAACCGTGAATCTCCCCTATGTGGGCGATGTCAAGAATTTTTTCGCGGTGGCGATCGTGGCTGTCTTGCTGATGATCATCGGCTTTGGGGTGGTGACCATCATATATTCCATGATCTACAGCGCTTTTGGACCGCCGCGCCTGGGTCCCCTGGATGCGCCTCCGGTGCGCACCAGCCCGGCGAAGCGTAAACGCTGAATCGGTTCAGGGTTAAAGTTAACCACCTGATGGCTGTTAATATCCCCAACGTAGCCCTTTGGGGTAATAATTCTTGATGATTCCCCCGGCGCGTCTGCCCCAACCTAAAGCATAGCCGTTGATGGTCACGCATACCCAACCCTCTTCGCCAGGAGCGGAGAGGGTTTCTCCGCGCAGGTAGCGCTCCGCCTCGTCGAAATCCAGGCTGATTGCCTGTTTCACGTCGGATGGGCGCAGGCTCAGCGCCAGGGCGTGCGCCGGTTCGAAGCGTAACTCACGCTGGCGCTTGCCGGTTTTTATTTTGCCTAACCACAGTCCGGGATGGATGACCTTAAGAGACCCAAGGGCGGGCGAATCAGGCGGGAGCAGGTACAGATACGAACTGGAAACGTGCAGGGGTTGAAAATCCACCCCAGGGTTGAGCGTCTGCTGGCAGAATTCCTGAAAAGCCCGGATGACCGGCGCTGAGGGGGGTGAAGGTTTAATGGGTTTGATGGGCGGATAACCGGAGTTGTCCCGTTTTCTGAGCCTGGCGATGAAATGTCCATCGGCAACCGCGCGATGCGACCAGATGCGCACGGTTTTCGTCAATTCGGGCAACCCATGACCCCATTCAGGACGCCCTGGACTGAAACCCGGATAAACATCCACCTGCTCCAGGGCGAAATCAGGATGACCAGCGAGGAAGGTTGCGATGACGGCTTCGTTCTCCTCCGGCGAGAAGGTGCAGGTCGAATAAACCAGGACCCCTCCCGGCCGCAGCATCACCGCGGCTTCGTTCAGGATTGCCGACTGGCGCAGGGCGCAACTTGCCACCAACTGGGGAGACCAATCCCGGCGGGCGCTCTCGCTCTTGCGGAACATCCCCTCACCGGAGCAGGGGGCATCCAGCAACACCCGGTCGAAGTATCCGATGAAATGGTTTGCCAGTCGCGATGGCGCTTCATTGACCAGGATAACGTTGCGCGCTCCCCAGCGCTCCAGATTTTCCGCCAGCTCCCAGACCCGGCTGGGGTGAACTTCGTTGGCAATGAGCAAACCTTTATCCTTCATTTTGGTGAGGATGTGGGTTGTCTTTCCGCCTGGGGCTGCCGCTAAATCCAACACCCGCTCCCCTGGTTGCGGGTCGAGGATTTCCACCACTGCCATGGCGGAAGGCTCCTGCAAATAATATAACCCGGCGGCATGGTAGGGGTGTTTCCCAGGCGAGAACTGCTCCGTACGCTGAGCGCCTTGCGGCAGGATGAATCCCGTCGGGCACCAGGTTACAGGAGCGATGTGCCCCGGGAAAATCTTCTGGATTTCCCGGAGCGCAACTTTCAAGGTATTGACACGCAATCCCGCCACATGTGGCTCACCCAGGCTATCCCTGAAAGCAGGAAATTCTTCCCCAAGCAAATTTCGCATCTTCACCAGAAATATCTCTGGGACTTGTGCGTTGTTCTGTGATGATGGATAGCTTTTCAAAGCTCAAATTCTCAAATATTACTTGAGATTCTTGTGGATCAAGTTTGATTATTTGCCAGTCTCTAACCGATTCTGCTCACGGCATCATCGCTGATTTCCAGCGCCTGATCGATCAGGTCAAAACCCTCTTTGAGCTGCTCCTCGGTGATGATGAGCGGCGGGATGATCAGCAGGGTGTGCCAGTGGGTGTACAGATATAGCCCGTGATCGAGCAAGAACTTACGCACCGCCAGCATCTCCGGACTGTTGCCATCATAAGGCGCCAGAGGTTCTTTGGTCTGGCGGTTGCGCACCAGTTCGATGACCCCAAAGAGACCGATGGAGCGCACTTCGCCCACGGAGGGGTGTTGCTCGCCCAGGTCGGTGAGCAGACGATGTAAAACCGGTCCCATTTCCGCCGCGTGTTCAATCAGGCGATCCTCGCGCATGACCTGAATGTTGGCAACCGCAGCCGCCAGGGAGATGGGGTGGGCGTTATATGTCAGACCGCTTTGGTAGACCCGCTCGCTGAAGAATTCGGCAATCTCAGGCTTCATGGCGACCGCTCCCAGGGGGGCATAACCGGAGGTCAAACCTTTCGCCATGGTCATCAGGTCGGGCACCACACCCCAATGATCAACAGCAAACCAACGCCCGGTGCGCCCGAAGCCGCTCATCACCTCATCGGCGATGAGCAAGATGCCGTGGCGGTCGCAAATCTCGCGCACGCCTTGCAGGTAACCCTCAGGAGGGATGATGATGCCATTGGTGCCGGTGACGCTTTCGAGCAGGATGGCAGCGATGGTGTGAGCTCCCTCATAGGTGATGATCTCTTCCAGGTGATTCAGATAATCCAGGCTGAAGTCGGCTTCAGATATGTCCGGGTTGGTGCGATGGAAGGTGGAACGATAGCGATAGGGGTCGAGGAAATGCACCACGCCGGGCATCAGGTTCGGTTCCCACACCAGGCGGCGCGGGTCGCCTGTGGCTGCCATGGCGCCGGCGCTGGCGCCATGGTAAGAGCGGTAACGCGCCAGGATTTTATGTTTGCCAGTGTAAGCCCGCGCCAGCTTGATGGCGTTTTCATTGGCGTCGGCTCCGCCCAGGGTGAAAAGGAAATGGTCCAGGTTGCCCGGGGTGATTTCGGTGAGCAACTTACCCAGGATGGCGCGCGGTCGGGTCGCCATAGGCGGTCCGGCGAATGGCAACTGGCGCGTCTGCTCAATGATGGCATTGATGACCCGTTCATCTCCATGACCGATATTGACGCACATCACCATCGAGTTGAAATCCAGGTAGCGCTTTTCGTTCACATCCCAAAAGTAGACGCCTTTGGCGCACTTGACCGGGATAGGGGAGACTTTCGATTGGGCGGACCAGGTCCAAAAACTGTGTTGCATACAGAGCGGAAGGATGTCAGCATCGGACAGGTCAAACATATTCACCTCGAATAAACAGGCTGGTTAGCTTAGATGACAATCTGAATCGTATCATATTTCACAACTTACAGCGCTTTTCTTGACATTCCAGGATATCTTTGATAGAGTCGCCGTGTTTGCCATTCGGGATGGGTAGGGAGAGCATTGATGACTGAAAACATGCGCATGTGGGTTGAGATTGGCTTCAACCTGGTCTACCTGGTGGTGGTGTGGGGGCTGGTCATCGTTATGTTAGCGCGGCGGGAGGTACTGGCGCCCCAGGACCAGAAGTCTGCCGGGTTGGTCATTTGGGCTTTCGGTCTGCTGGCGTTGGGCGATACCGGTCATGTCGGTTTTCGCGTCCTGGCGTACGCCCTGGGCGGTTTGGAAACCAAGATCACCATATCAGGCGTCCAGTTAGGGCTGGTTGGGCTTGGCGCGCTCTCAACCGCCATCACGGTGACGATTTTTTACATGCTGATACTGGGTTTATGGCGGGAGCGGTTCAGTCGCCGGTATGGCTGGTTCGAATACCTGCTGTTTGGGGCGGGAATCATCCGCCTGGTGATCATGCTTTTGCCTGGAAACCAGTGGAATAATGTGGTGCCGCCGCAACCGATGTCCACCCTGCGCAACCTGCCCTTGATGCTTCAGGGGTTGGGTGTGGCTTACCTGATCTTGCGCGATGCCAGCCGGACAAAAGACCGGGCGTTCCTGTGGATTGGGGTCATGATCCTGGTTTCGTATGCCTGCTATATCCCGGTGATCTTGTTTGTGCAGCAGGCGCCGGCAATCGGGATGTTGATGATACCCAAGACGATGGCGTATCTGGCGATCGGTTTCATCGCTTATCACGACCTGTTTCAGGTGCGGGCAGCGCGTTCGACCGGTCAGGACAGACAGCGTAAAATAACAGAAGCAGCGGAGGTATAACAAATGTACCCGATTGTTTTAGCCATTCATAATATCTTGCGATGGGTGGTTTTGATCGTGGGGGTGATTGCGGTTGGGCGGGCATTATTCGGCTGGTTTGGCAGGCGTGAGTGGAGCAAGACGGACCGCATGCTGGGGACGATTTACACTTCAGTGATGGACACCCAGCTTTTGGTGGGATTGATTTTGTACGTGTTCTTAAGCCCCATCACCAAAAGCATGTTCCAGAACCTGAGCCAGGCGATGAGCAACCCCGGCATGCGCTTCTTCGGCTTGGAGCACGCTTTCTACATGTTTATCGCGGTGATCCTGGCGCATGTGGGCAGCGCTCTCTCCAGGAAGGCGAGCGAGCCGGTTGCCCGGCACCGCCTCGCGGCGATCTGGTTTGGGCTGGCGCTTATTCTCGTTTTAATCGGCATGCCCTGGATGCGCCCGCTGTTGCCAGGATTTTAACCGATACTTTGCCATCAGGTTTAATGCCGTAGCGGCGCAGCATGCTGCGCCGCTACGTGGCTTTTGTCATTCGGGTTATCCCTGCCTGCCGCGACCCGCCCACAGCGGGCGACCGTTCTCCTCTCGGATTTGGATGGATGACCCGGTCGCCAGGTTCTGAATAGCGCCCACTTCCAGGGTGGCACCTTCGTAAAAGCCTGTTAATAGCACGCGATCGCCAACCTGCAAGCTGAAGCCGTTTTCCTGCGCGTAGCTCCAGGGGCGCCCATAGACCTCGATAACCTGTCCATCTGCCAGGGTGATGGTCAGCAGTGTGGTGTCGACCGCAGTAACTTCGCCTTCCAGGTTTATCCATTCATCTACTTCTGCCTGAGGGTTGCCGAGCGCAGGGTCGCCGCCACCGTTGCCACGGGAGTAGCCCGCGCCTGCCTGGTTGAACCGATTCTCCTGCACTCTGCCATTCCCGCTTCCGGGTTGAAACGGGCGAATCTCTTGGGCTGCGGTGACTTCATCGTCTGTTTGAGACCAACGATTCACCTGCCCGGCAATGATCCCACCGTTGGGTCGGACCGCCTGGTTGCCTCGCCCTCTGATCGATCCCTGGGGATCATGACCAGCTATTGCGCCAGTGTAGCTCCTTTCGCCCTGGGCGGCTTTCGCCTGGGTGCGGTTGATGGCTCCAAATATTAACACTGCCACTAACCCGATCAAAATGGTGATACCGATTATTTTCTTGAACATTGCCATATTCCTTTCGTTGTTATCTCTGTAATCGTTGATATTGCTTTAAACTATCTCTGATGTGCTGTTCAACAACTCTTTTATGCGCCGAACGGCGCAGATTTCGCCTCTGGACGATGCCCAGGACGACGGATGAAGCTATTCGCCACACCCCGGCTGACTTTCACGATCCAGTTCCAATGGATGATGAAGTGCGCCACCGCGGCGATGATCAGCACCACTGCCCCCCAGGTGTGCAACAAATCCCAGGTCTGGCGGGTGAAAATAAAGAGCGGATCCACCGCCCCCCGCCCTCCGGGTACAAAAAGAAAATACACACCGCTCAGGGCGGTCACAATAAAGCTGAGTGCCACGATGATGTTGACCCACAGGTTGAAGCGACCACGCGCGTTCATGCTGGTGCCTTTGCCGAAGATTTCCTTAACCATGCGGCGAGTCATATTGACCACCCAGCGCCAGTGCAGGCTGAGGTGGATGACCACCACTGCAATCATAGCGACCCCGCTCCAGGTGTGGATGTCGTCCCAGGTGCGGCGGGAAAAGAGGATGATCAGATTGTAGGTTGGATTGCGTCCACCCTGGTAACCGCCAACCGGCAGATACAGAAAGTAAATCCCGCTCAACATGGCGAGGACGGCGCTGATAAACAGTGAGGTGTCAATCAACCAGTTCTTGCGGGTTTGGCTTGAAATGCCAGAATTACCTGTCATAATGTCCTTCCTCCTGAAGTTCATTTTTATGCAATTCGCCGAAGGTAATTTTACAAATCGGATGGTACCGACGGCGAATTGCTTAAGTGATTGGCTGGATAAATCAGATTTCCAAGTTAAAATTCTTTCAGCCAATCACACAGTATCATAGTCTGCAAGTGTGAATTTTTTATGAAGAATATCTGGAGGATTTGTGAAATTTTTTACCATTGGACGAAATAGAGTCGGACAGCTAAGAGCGGTATAATCATGCCAGATGAAGGCGAGATTTAGCTGGAGCGATGTTCGGACAGGCGTCATAACCGGCATCGCCTCTGGGAAGAACAGATTTCATCCAAATATGATCTGCGGAGAGAGACCATGGGCTATTTAGGACAATCTGTCATCCGTTCCGACGCCGAAGGAAAAGTGACCGGCAAGGCGCTCTACCCTGGCGATATCAACCTGCCCAACCAGGCTTACATGAAAATCCTGTTTGCGGGGCGCCCGCATGCCATTATCCGCGCCATTGACACCTCTAAGGCTGAGGCATTGGAGGGGGTGATTGCGGTTTTCACTGCTAAAGACGTGCCGGTGAACGAATACGGTCTGGGCGTGCGAGATCAGCCGGTGCTGTGTGGACCGGGATCGGGCAAGCCCTATGCCGATCGGGTGCGCTTTGTGGGCGACCAGGTGGCTTTGGTGGTGGCGGAGAGCGAGGCGATCGCCGCCAGGGGGTGCGATTTAATCCGGGTGGACTACGAGGATTTGCCGGTGGTGACCGATGCCCGGGAGGCGATGCAACCAGATGCGCCCCTGCTCCATCCGGAGTTGGGGTCGAATGTGTTCACCCATTATCGTATCCGCAAAGGGGATGTGGAGGCTGCGTTCAAAGAAGCGGATGTCATTGTGGAGGGTGAGTATCACACGCCAGCTCAAGAACACGCCTACCTGCAACCCGAAGCGGGGTTGGGTTATATTGACGAAGAAGGTCGGGTGACGGTGGTGGTGGCGGGGCAATGGGTGCATGAGGACCAGGAACAGGTTGCCCATGCCCTCGGTCTTCCCTTAGAGAAAGTGCGCATCATTTATCCGGCAATCGGCGGAGCGTTCGGCGGGCGAGAGGATATGTCGGTGCAGATCGTGTTGGGGCTGGCTGCCTGGCGCCTGGCGCAGCGGGGCATCCAGCGTCCGGTTAAGATTGTCTGGAGCCGCGAGGAATCGATTATCGGTCATCATAAGCGCCACCCGTATTTCATCCGCGCCCGTTGGGGCGCCACACGTGAAGGCAAGCTGGTCGCAGCCGAAGTGGAGCTGGTCGCCGATGGTGGGGCGTATGTGTACACCTCGCCCAAGGTTTTGGGAAACGCCACCCTGATGTGCACCGGTCCTTATGAAATTCCAAACGTGCGGGTGGATTCGTACGCGGTCTATACCAATAATCTGCCCAATGGCGCGTTTCGCGGCTTTGGCGGTCCACAGGGGGCATTTGCAGCGGAGATGCAGATGAACCGCCTGGCGGAAGCGCTGGGCATGGATGTGGTGGAAATCCGGATGCGCAATGTGTTGCGAGAGGGGTCGCTGCTCTCGGTGGGCACGCCGTTGCCCAAAGGCGTCAGCATGCCCCAGGTGATCGAAGCCTGCGCCGAACACGGCGGTTGGCAAAAAGGGCAGGCTGGCTGGCAGCGCGTCAGAGATGTTGCCGGGGAGACACAACCGCTCAAACCGTACCTGAAGCGCGGGGTCGGTTTTGCCTGCGCCTTTAAGAATGTCGGTTTTTCATTTGGCTATCAGGAGAATTCCTGGGCGACGGTGGAGTTGCATGGGGGGGCGGAGATCGAAAAAGCGGTGGTGTACCACGCCGGGGCAGATGTGGGACAGGGCGCGCATACCGTGTTCGCCCAGATGGCGGCGGAGGCACTCAATATCCCTCTCGAAAAAGTGCAGGTGGTGGTCTCCGATACGGCGGTGACGGATAATTCTGGCAGCGCCTCCGCCTCGCGCATGACCTTCATGGCAGGCAATGCCATCAAGGGCGCCTGCCAGGCGGCATTGGAGAAATGGCGGGCTGAGGAGCGTCCGGCGATAGCCCGTTATCAATATCTGGCGCCAAAGACCACTCCCTTCGACCCGGAGACGGGCAGGGCAACGCCCAATTTCGCCTATGGTTACGTGGCGCAAACGGTCACGGTGGAAGTGGACACCGAAACCGGGCACGTGCGCATTGTGGATGTCGTTTCAGCCGACGATGTAGGCAAGGCGTTGAACCCGCAACAGGTGCGGGGTCAGATCGAGGGGGCGGTGGTACAGGCGGGCGGCTATGCCATCCTGGAAAATTTCGTCCAGAAAGACGGTTATGTGCAGACACAGCACCTCTCCACCTATCTCATTCCCACCGTTTTGGATATCCCCGATAAGGTGGATTCGCTGATACTGGAATACCCCGACCCGCTCGGTCCGTGGGGCGCCAGAGGCATGGCAGAGATGCCCTTCCTGCCGCTCGCGCCTGCCGCTATCGCCGCGGTTCACGACGCCACCGGAGTCTGGTTCAATGAATTTCCTCTGACCCCTGAACGAGTCTTGCGCGGTCTGGGGAAGCTTTGAGCCTCTTGCCGGGGCAGACTGGTCTATGGTTTAAGCCAGAGCAGGCTGAAGGAGATGGCTTCTGATGATCTTGCAGGATAACCTATGTTGATACTCATCCGGGGTGCAGGAGATTTAGCCAGTGGGGTGGCGTTGCGTCTCCACAAGGTAGGATTGCGGGTGGTGATGACCGAGATTGAAAAACCTCTCGCCATTCGCCGCCTGGTTTCCTTCGCCGAAGCGGTATATCAGGGCGAGACGGTGGTCGAGGGGGTGACCGCCCAACGGGTGAACGACCCGACCGACACCCTGCGCGTCCTGCAGGTGTTGGCTAAAGGTCGCATCCCCGTCTTGATTGACCCGGACGGGACGGCGATCCCTGCGCTGCACCCGCATGTGGTCGTGGATGGGCGCATGCTCAAACGCAAGGTGGAGTTAATCCGCACTCAGGTCAAGCTGATCATCGGGCTGGGACCCGGGTTTGTCGCCGGGGAGAACTGCCACGCGGTGATTGAAACCAAGCGGGGGCACACGCTGGGCAGGGTGTACTGGCAGGGGGAAGCGGAGTCGAATACCGGCGAACCCGATGCGGTGCAATCTCTGAGCCTGGAGCGTGTCCTGCGCGCGCCCAAAGCGGGTCTCTTCCAGGGACGGGTGGAGATTGGCGAGCATCTGGAGCCAGGTCAACTGGTGGCGGAGGTGGACGGCGAACCCATCTTGTCGCCTTTTGCTGGCGTGATGCGCGGTATTTTGCACTCCGGCTTGGAAGTCAGCCAGGGGATGAAAGTGGGCGATGTGGACCCGCGCGACGACCCAAGCTATTGCCGTCTGGTCTCGGATAAAGCCCTGGCGATTGGGGGCGGCGTATTGGAAGCGATTCTCTCGCGCCCGGAGCTGCGCCCCCACCTGTGGGCTTGAATACCACGCGAGGATTCTTCTTGTTGGAACTGGCAAAAGCGCTGCGCCTGACTCGGGGATCTCGCCTGGCGTTTGTGGGGGCGGGAGGCAAATCGGCAGCCTTATTTCGGGCGGCGCGCCAGCTTGATCCACCGGTACTGCTGACCGCCACAACCCACCTGGCTGTGTCTCAAACCGCTCTGGCTGACCGCTGGATCGTCCCACAATCTCCGCGGGATGTCTGGCTCGACCGTGCAGAAATCTCACGCTCGGTGGTGCTTTATACCGGCATCCAGGATGAAAGCGGGCGGACGTTGGGGTTGGCGGGTGAGATGTTGGAGGAAATCCGCCGATTTGCGGATGCGTTGGATTGCCCGCTGCTCATCGAAGCCGATGGCTCCCGCCGTCTACCGCTCAAAGCGCCGGCTGAGCATGAGCCGGCAATCCCGCCGTTCTGTAATGAAGTGGTGGTCGTGGCGGGGCTATCTGGCTTGGGAAAGCCCCTGGATAAAGCCTGGGTGCACCGCCCCGAGCGTTTTGCCGAGTTGTCCGGTCTGCATCTGGGCGACCCGATCAGCCTGGATGCCCTGACGAAGGTGCTGCTGCACCCCCAGGGCGGTTTGAAGAATATCCCCAACGGGGCAAGGCGCAGTATGCTGCTTAATCAGGCGGACACGCCGGAATTACAGTCTCAGGCTGGTCTCCTGGCGCAGAAGATATCTCCCAGCTATGCGGCGATTGTGGTGGCGCGCCTGGAGGATTTGTGCGACTCTGACAAGTCTCCGCTGGGTGAAGGAGCAGGCGCTGAGGTGCTTGCCGTCCATGAGCGGATTGCCGGGATTATCCTGGCGGCGGGCGGTTCCAGCCGCTTTGGACAGCCCAAGCTGCTTCTGCCCTGGAAGGGGGAGACGATCATCCGCCATGTCGCCCGCAACGCCCTGGCAGCCGGGCTGGACCCCGTATTGGTGATTGCTGGCGAACAGATGCCGGCGATGCGCCGCGAGCTTGCCGATTTGGGAGTGGTTCTGGTGTTCAACCCTGATTGGGAAGAGGGACAAAGCACCTCGGTCAGGGCTGGGCTGCGAGCGCTGGGAGGGGCTGTGGGAGGAGCAATATTCTTCCTTGGCGATCAGCCTCAAATTCCAGCCCGATTGGCGCAGTCGCTGGTTGAAGCTCACGCGCTCAGCCTGGCGCCGATCATCGCCCCGCTGGTGGACGGTCAGCGCGGCAACCCGGTTCTGTTCGACCGAGACACTTTCGACGATTTGATGTCCCTGCAGGGAGATGCCGGGGGGCGGCAGCTCTTTTCGCGATATCCCATCGAATGGGTTCCCTGGCATGATGCGACTGTGCTTCTGGATATTGATACGCCCGATGATTACGAGCGCCTGATGGCGGGCGCAGGGTGAGCCTCGAAGCAATCTGCCGGTGGGTTGGCAGGCTGTCATGCCAAAAAGAACCTCGGCTAGCAGTGAGATGACACGGCTTATTGGAAAAACCCCGGACCTATCAACAATATGGGCTTGACGTCGCTCTGAAAATCAATTAAAAATCCGATGGTGAGATTGGTTTGCAAAATATTGGTCAGGTCAGGGTAGAATCAGCTTGGGAGAGAGGCGCGGATGTACGCCAGCCAACAAGTAGTCATGGTGGTGGATGATGAGCAGGATACAGCCGAAATGATGGCTGAGATGGCGCGCCTGAGCGGTTTCCAGGCGATCCTGATCACCGGGGGCAACTCAGCCATCCAGATGATCACAAAAGAGAGACCCGATGTGGTAGTGATGGATGTGATGATGCCAGACGTCTCAGGCTTGGATGTGCTCCGCTTCATGCGGCGCGATCCGCGCTTGAAGCATATCCCGGTGATTTTGATATCCGCTCGCGACCGAATTGAGGACGTTCAGGCGGGCATGGAAGCGGGCGCCAGTTCGTATCTCATCAAGCCGGTCGCTTTTAGCGATTTCCAGGGTGCGCTCAAGCAAGCGCTGGCTCCCGCCTGAGCGGACAAGGGTTGAGCATGTCGGTTATTCGAGCGTTTATTGCCATCAATATCTCGCGGGAGATCGAGCAGAGGCTGAAATTCATCTCAGGCGATCTGCAGCAGTCTCTACGCGGGGTTCCCATCCGCTGGGTGCCGGTTGAAAACATTCACCTCACCCTGAAATTCCTGGGGGATGTTTCGGTGGCGAATCTGGACTTGCTGACCAAAATGCTCGAGACCGAATGCGCCGGTCATTCTCCTTTTGAGTTCAGCGTGGGCGACCTGGGCGCATTCCCCTCTATCCGCCGTCCACGGGTGATCTGGGTCGGTGTTCAGGCGCCCCAGGATCTGTTGGTTTTACAGCGCGGCATCGACGCCGAGACGGCGCGCCTGGGCTATCCCCGCGAAGACCGCCCCTTTTCGCCCCATCTGACTTTGGGCAGGGTCTCGCGAGGCGCCACTTCTGACGATGCGCGCAAGATCAGCGAGGTATTATCCAACTATAAGGTTGGCTACATTGGCGCGGCTAAGGTGAATGCAGTTCACCTCTACCGAAGCGATTTGAAGCCCAGCGGGGCGGTCTATACCGCCATTTACTCTGCGCCGCTGGGTGCCGGTCAGGCGCAGGGGTGAAGACCTTTGCTCCTTCTTGTGTCTCAAACTCAGTTATCTGGAGGTAAAATCTGGACGCTTTAGAGCTATCTCGATCGATCATCAACGCCATTGAGGAGAAAAAGGGGGAAGATATCATCCTGCTAGACATTGTCGGTTTGGCTCCGTTTGCGGATTACTTCATCATCTGTTCTGGCACCAGCGACCGGATGCTGTCGGCGCTGGCGGAAGCGGCGGTGGAGCAGGCGCACAAAAAATTCCAACTGCCAGCCCGCATCGAGGGGGAACCGCAAGATGGCTGGCTGCTGGTAGATTTTGGGGATGTCATTTTGCATATCTTTTCCCCAGATCGCCGGGATTATTATCGGCTCGAAGAGCTGTGGTCGCAGGGCAAGATTCTGTTGCATTTACAGTAGAAAAAACGCTGCGGTGAACACGACCGCAGCGAGAATGGATTACCCTGTCCTATCTGGGGCGAGTGTTCGCCTCAGTAGGTCGCTTTGTACATGCCGCCGTCCACTGAGAGCATGACGCCGGTGATGTAGCCGGCGGCGGGGGAGAGCAGAAATACCGCGGCGTTGGCGAATTCCTGGGGCGTGCCCATGCGATTGAAAACGCTATCCCGAGACTGATTGGCGATTTCACTTTCGACCGTGGTGCCTTTTTGGCGGGCGCGATGCTCCATCAGGTCATACACGCGCTCGGTTTCGGTCCAGGCGGGCAATATCGAGTTGAAGCGGATGCCCAGATGTCCCAATTCAAGGGCGAGCGATTTGGTCAAGCCCACCGTTGCGGCGCGCACGCTGTTCGAGAGCACCAGATTGGGGATGGGTTGTTTCACCGAGTATGAGGTGATGGTCAGCACGCTGGCTGCTGCCGATTTCTTCAGGTAGGGTAGAGCTGCCCGAATCAGGCGCACATGACTCAGGAAGTTTAGCTCAACCGCGTTTTGCCAGGCAAGGTCGTCGAATTGTTCAAAACTTCCTGCCGGCGGACCGCCCGAATTTGTTACCAGTAAATCCAGTCCACCAAATTTTGATACAGCTTGCTGAACCAGGAGTTCCGGGACGGAAGGGTCTACCACATCGCCGGGCAGGGCGAGGATTTCCATGCCGGTTTCGTTGGCGAGTCTATCTGCCGCAGCGCTGATGTTTTGGGGGTTGCGGCTGTTGATGGCGACTCTACAGCCCTCCAGAGCCAGCCCTCGGGCGGTGGCGTAACCCAAGCCGCGACTGGCGCCCGTCACCAGGGCGCATTTTCCCGCAAGTTGTAAGTCCATTTTCGTTTTCCTTTCTGTCAAAATATTTCCAAATAATCTCTTTCGACGAAAACATCCAGCCAGTTCGTTTCCACCCATTCCCGGACGTGTTGCAGCGAGCGTTCGGTGTGGTTGGCGTCATTGCTGACCATGGCGCAGGCGATGACCGCCGACTGCCAGGTATCGTTCTGCTCGACCTCTGAGACAGAGATGTTGAATTCGCGGTGCAATCGCGCCAGAAGCGGTTTCAAGCGGCTGCGCTTCTCCTTCAGAGATTTGCAACCGGGCAGGTTCAGGTGCAGGGTGAGAAGACCGATGGGCATGGGGTCTTATCCTCCGAGGATGGCTTTGTTAAATCCTGGCGTTCCATCCCGGGCTGGAATATTTTTCGGAAGCCAGTTGCTTCGCCCGGGAGTACTCCTGGGCAGTAAGCTCTCCGAGGACTAAATCCAAATTCAGCGTCTCTTGGAAAGCTTCGATAAACGCCTGTCCTACGGTTGATAGTTTGGGTGGGCGCCCCAGGATCATCTCCAGGGTCAAGGCGCGTTGAGATAATCGCCAGGCGGCATGGGCGCGTTGCTCCTCGTCCGGGAAGCTGAGCGCCTGCACGATGCGCGTCAAATCCCCGCGTATCGGCAGGGAACCATGCTGTAAGACGCCCTCCCGACGGCGCGCCTGGGCGCTGCCGATCAGTTTTTTGCCGTCCACGGTGATCTCGTAGTTCGATGGCACCTCAAAGCAGACCGGACCTGTTGCTGGAGAATCGACTGGCGGCTCCGGGTTGGGGCTGGCTTGCGCCGGGACCTGCAGGATGTGCAAGGCTCTCAGGAGCGCCTGGGCGAGCACCTGGTAGCTCTGGAGGACGCCCCCGGAGAGGCGCGGCTCAGATTGGGGACCGATGACGGAATAGGTCAGCTCGTCGGTGTGCAAAATTGCCCGTCCGCCGGTGGGGCGGCGCACCAGGTCCCAACCGAGGGCTTGCAGGCGAGTGAAATCCACGTCGGCGCTGGGCTGCGCATAGCCGAGAGAAAGGCAGGGGGGGTCCCAGGAGTACAACCTGAGGGTGGTGGGCGATTCGCCGCGGTTGATCCCCTCCAGAATCGCTTCGTCCACAGCCATGTTCCAGGCGCCGCGAGCGGGGGGGTGAAGCAGCAATCTCCAGTCTGTCGGGGTAAAAGTGGTCATTGCGTGGGTGAGGGATACGGGGTGGGAGTCAATGTTTCGGTGGGTGTCAGCGTTGGCGAGGCGCTCAGGTCTGGGGTGAAGGTAGCGGTGGGCGGGGTGCCGGTGAAGAGGGGTGTTGTGGTGATGGTGGGGGTTGCGGAAGGGACGACCGCCGGACCCTTCAGGCGCAGACGGGTCAGCACGGTGTAGGGGCTTCGAGAGTAATCCCACCATAACTGGACATAGGTCTCCACCGCTCCTCGGTTATCTCCAGCCAGTTCTGAGGCAAGCGCCAGCATGTAATAATAACGATCGCAGCTCCAAAATGCCTTGCAGAGCAGACCGGGAAAATCCTGAATCTCGAGCAGGCGTTGCTTTATCTCCTTTGGGTCTCCTCCGGAGAGGAGATCGTTCAGGACAGGGTTGAGAGCATCTTTGAAACGGTCGGGGTATAGTTGAGGCAATTTGGGGTAGATGATATAGGGAAGTAAGTTCCCGGGGAGACGTCGCATTTGAAAGGCTTTTTTCCCTTCCAGGATGGTGACGGGCGGCGTTTCACCCTCTCGATAGGGGGTCAGGTTGGGCAGGCTGGATTCTACCATGTCGATGTAAAAAGCTTTTATCCCCTCCAGGTAAGAGGCGATGATCCAGAATTCGAGTTTCTCACCTGGGCGGTGCTGGAGGGTGATCCAGCTTTCGTTTGTACCGTCGCCGTCAAAATCGTAATATCCCGCCGCGCGCTGGGTGACGCCCCAATTCCAGAGCAGGGCTGAGATGGATGGATATGAACTGGGCGGTTGCGACTCGATCAGAAACGTCAACGCTTGTTTGACGTCGCAGGTGGGCAGGCTGGCGCAAGCGCGGTAAATATCCTGTTGCGATTGGTATTTCTCTAAAAATCCCTGAGACGCCGCCACCCAACGGCTATCCGGCGTGCTGGGGTCCTGGATGATTGCGTTGAAAGCAGCCACTGCCTGGTCGTATTCGCCTTGCAGGGCGTAGAAGGTCGCCAGCCGAAAGCGCAGTTCGTCTCTGGCGTCTGGCGGATAGGGCTTGCCGTCCAGTTTTGTCGCAGGCGACCAATCCGGCAGGAGGGTTTGAGCGAAACTGGCAGCCACTCCAGCCCCCCAGGCGCGGTAGGCGTGATCCAGCACCAGCTCACAGTATGCCAGCGTAGCCGGGTTGGGATGCATCTCGAACCGCGGGGCTTCAGGTTGAAAGAACTCGCCATCCCAGGCGTAGCTACGGCTGAACTTCACCGGGCAGGAGGGGAACATCTTTGCCTCAACCGACAGAAGCGCCCCCGATGCGCTTCGGGGAGCAGGCGACCAGTTCTGGCTGAAATCCGTGCCGAGAGGAAAATCCGCCAGGGCAGGGTTAAAGGGCAGCTTTATTGCCGGCGAGGTGGAGAGGTCGAAGACCAGCGGCGGTCTCAATGTGAAATCATTCGGGGTGGGTGGTGATGAGACCACCACTTCAGGGATCCCATCGCCGGTCAGGTCTTGAGCAAACGCCTCGAGCGGCAGCGGGTTGATGAAGTCAAAGGCGCTGATCAGGGTTTGAGATTGATAAGCGCCAGGGGTCTCCAATAGCAGGCTGACCGAGCCGCCGCCGCCATCCAGTTTGAGCAGGTGAGTGCTCAGGTAACCGGAGAGGGGTTTCATCGGGGTGATGTCCAGCTTCAGGCGGGGTTCCTGGGAGCGGAACCATTCCGGCAGCCCCTTGATGTCTGTCTCCCCCTGATTCAGAGCGGCAGTGATGAGGTGGGCGTATGCTTCTCCGGCGCTATCGGCGTAAATCTGCCTGGCTTGGGCGTCGCCCAGTCGCGCCAGATTGTACGCCAAGCCCCAGCGCCATTCTTTTGCCTGGGGCGCGTCGGGAAAGCGCAACAAAGCCTCTTTTTGAGCGTCAATGGCGTAAGCGAAGGCGGCGTAATAGTTCTCGTCATTCTCGCCTCGCGCCCGGCGGGAAAGGGTGTTGGGATAGTCGTTCAACAACGCCACACCCAGGCTGGCTTCCTCGGCGGTCCAGGGCTTGAGGCTGTAAATCCCCTCGCCGCGCACCGGTTGAGCGGGAGTCAGGGTTGGGGGACCGGGCGGGGTGGGGGTCTGGCTGGGGATGGGGGTGATGGAGGCGGTGAGCGAGGCGGTCGGGGTGAAGGTCGGCAGTCGCGTCCGCGTCGGGGTCGGGGTGGGCGTGATGGTGGGAGTGAGGGTGATCGTGGGCGAGATGGTTGGGGTATGGGTGATGGTAGGGGTCAAGGTGGGGGGAGGCGCCAGCACCGATGGGTACGCCGCCAGCAAGACTGCCAGGGTGAGGATGAAAATCAACATAATCACCAGGCTGGTGAGCAGGAAACGGTTGCGGGCGGAGGTCGAGACAGGTTCAGGCATGGGTGATCGCGTCCAGCTCAGCGGCGATGGCAGTTACGGTTTCCTCTGCGAGATTTAATAAAGGTAAACGCACAGACCAAAGCGGGAAGCCATGTTTATGAGCCAAAAGTGCTTTGATCAATGGGGGAGCGGGCGGGTATCGGTCCATGACGCTTCGGGCGGCGTCCAGGGTTGATTGGGCAGCCAGATCGGATTCGCGGCGTTGATGTGCTTCCCAGACCCGGCGCAGATAAGGTGAGTACAGGCTCGCCAGGGCGGTGATGCATCCAGAGCTGTTTGCCGACAGGCTGGCGCTCAGCAGGCGGTCGTTGCCGTTCAGGACAAGCAGGTCCTTCCCGAACCGTTTACCAAGCTCCTGGGCAAACTCCAGGCTGCCGGACGAGTCTTTGATTCCGGCGAAACGATCCGGGAAAGCATCTTTCAAACGGCTGATTAATTCCAGGGAGAGACCAACCCCCGACACCGCCGGGATATGGTAGCCGAGGAGCGCGCCGCCATCTGGGACGGCAAGCCGAATCAGGCGGCTGAACCAGGCGAATAGACCATCATCGCTCGCTTTACGGAAGTAATAGGGAGGGAGCACCACCACCCCATCCAGCCCGAGGTCAAACGCGGCGCGGGTATTGGCAACGCTCTCTTCCAGGCTGGGGGTGCCGGTGCCTGCCAGTAAGCGAAATCCGGGAAGTCCCTGGCGCGCCTGAGCCGCGATTTGCATCAGCTCCACCCGCTCATGGTGAGCGAAGGAGGGACCCTCGCCGGTGGTGCCTAACAGCAGCGCGCCATGACAGCCGCGTTCAGCCAGAAAACGGAGGTAGCGGGGGAGCGCGACTGAATCGAGTTGATCCGACTCGGTGAGGGGGGTCACTGCGGCGGCATAGACACCCGCCAGTGATGAGAAACAGGTCATGGGCTGATTATACTGGAATTATCCGTCCAAAAGGTCATAGAGAAAGCAGATGCCCGATAAATTTATCAATCCCCATGTTGTTCTGCGATGGACCCCGAATTTACAAAAAGAATGTTGTGTGAATTAACAATAAATTAAAAAATAATAAAAAAATGAACAGAAGGACATGAAATAAACGGGAAATTCGGGAGAAATCGTGGTAGATTAGATATGATTTATACGTATAACCCATATGGCTTTGGGGGAAACCAGAATAATAAGTTATTCAATTTCATTTATTATTAATCTTTGTTAAATTACTTGACATATCCTCGTGTTTGTGCTATATATATGACACTCATTTAAGATCCGGCATTCATTCAGGCGCAGGAGTTTGGTTTGTTCAGGGGTGCGTTGCCCATCAATATGCGGAACTACAACAAACGGCTGAGCCTGGATTTAATCCGCTTTACCCCTGGGGGCATTTCGCGAGCAGAGCTTGCGCGTAAGTTGGGGTTGACTCGTTCAGCAGTTACGGCGATCATCTCAGACCTGGTGCAAAATGAGCTGGTGCGTGAGGCGGAGGATGGTCCCGCCACGGCGGGGCGTCCGCCTATCCTGCTCGAAATGAACCCTGATCGCGGTTATCTGGTGGGGGTGGATATTGGGGCGACTCACATCAGCTTCATCATCACCAACTTCGCCTGTCAGACTTTGTTTGAGATTGAAAAGCCCTTCGATGTAACCATATCCCCTGAGGTAGCTTTGGAACGAGTTCATCAGTGCCTGCTCAGCATTTTGAGCGAACAGGGTCTGAATCTGTCGGATGTGCTGGGTATTGGCGTCGGTGTGCCAGGACCGGTTATAATAGAGAGAGGCACAGTTAGCGCGCCGCCCTTGATGCCCGGCTGGGATGAATACCCCATTCGAAATCGGCTACAGGAGTTGTGGCAGCGACCGGTTTCGCTCAACAACGATGCAGAGTTGGGGGCATTAGGCGAATGGACGCACGGCGCCGGGCGGGGCGAGCGCAATTTGGCGTATATCAAGGTCGGGACCGGCATTGGAGCAGGTTTGCTTCTCGATGGCGAAATTTATCATGGCGAGACCGGATCTGCGGGCGAAATTGGGCATATCACCATTCGCCAGGATGGTCCCCGCTGTACTTGTGGAAATTATGGCTGCCTGGAGGCGTTAGCCGGAGGGGCAGCCATTGCGCGTCGGGCGCAGGAAGCGGTGCGTTCCGGTCGGCGCACATTGATGGCGATGTATGAGCCTCTGGAAAAAATCAGCGCGGCGGATGTGGCAGAAGCGGCGCAACACGGTGATCTGGTGGCTCAAGAGATTATGAAGGAAGTTGGCACCTACCTGGGGATAGCTATTGCCAGCCTGTTGAACCTCTTCAACCCCGGCTTGGTGGTGGTAGGAGGCGGCATATCGCAGACAGGCGATTTACTCTTGCAACCCATCCGTCAGGTGGTGCAACAGCGCAGCCTGCGCTCCACGGCGCAAGCGGCGCGTATTACCAGCGCAGTCCTGGGTCGGCGCTCCACCAGCATTGGAGCGGTCGTTCAAGCCCTCAACGTTTTCCTCGACCAATGGACGTCAGGAGATTAAGCTTCATAGAAAGGAGGTTGACGGTTTCGAGAAGAAGAGAAATAAGCCCATTATGTAATTTCCGGTTTCTATCCAACCCATCAAAACCCGGAGAAAACCGGGTAACACGATTAAAACTCTAAGGTTAAGGAGAAGGATATCCATGAGTAAGAAAATTTGGTCTTTATTTAGCCTGCTTCTGATTGCCGCCATGCTTCTGACGGCGTGTGGAGGTCAGGCGACACCTGCGCCCACCCAGCCGCCCGCCGAGCAGCCGGCTGCCACGGAAGCGCCGATGGTCACAGAAGCCCCCTCCATTTCGGGCACCATCAAGCTCTGGCACTCTCTCAAAGAGGGAGAGATTGAAGGGTTGACTGCCGCGACCGATAAATTCCAGGCGGAAAACCCCGGTGTGACCTTCGATATGCTCTTTGTGCCATTCGACGACCTGCGCGCCAAATACGAGACCGCAGTCGCTTCTGGCGAAGGTCCATGTCTTCTCATCGGCGCGGCTGACTGGGGTCCGTCGTTTTACAATGCTGAACTGGTCAAAGACGTCAGCCAGCTCGCAGATCTGGCGTTCCTGCAAGGCATCAACCAGGCTGCCCTGGCGTCTGTGCGTTATCGAGACGCGATCATCGGTCTGCCGCTTGGTTTGAAAGGTGTGGTGCTGTACCGCAACGCCAGCATCGTCCCCGAGGCGCCCACCGATTTCGATGACCTGGTGGCGAAAGCCAAGGCTGCCACGTCTGGCGATGTGGTCGGGGCTGACCTGGAGCGCGGTTTCTTCTTCTCCGCCGGGCATCTGGCGGGGCAGGGTGGTCAACTGATGGATTCCAACGGCAACCCCACCTTCAATGATGAGAAAGGCGTTGCCTGGTTGAATCTGTTGAACCGCTTCACCGAGGCTGGTCCGGCTGAATATTACACCGACAACGACGTGAACCTGTTCAAATCCGGCAAAGCCGGGATGATCATAGACGGCACCTGGAACCTGAACGACCTGGCAGCCGCCATCGGCGAGGATAACCTGCAGATTGACCCCTGGCCCAAAGGCATGTCGGGTTATGTCCAGAACGATAACATTTACCTCGGCGCCAACACCACCGACGACAACCTGGCTGCCTGCTGGGGCTTCATGCAGTCCATACTGACCCCCGAGTCTCAGGCTCTGGTCGCTGAGAATAACAAGGGCTTCATCCCCGCTGCTCTCGGTGTGAGCGTCCCCGACCGGTTGCGCCAGCAAGCTGTAGCGGCTTTTGAGGGCGGCACAGCCTTCCCGGTGATCCCCGAGATGGGCGCTTACTGGGGTCCGATGGATACGGCGCTGAAGTCCGTCTTTGACGAGAATGGCGACCCGGCTTTTGCCCTGGCGCAGGCGGAGAACTCCATCAACGCGGCGATCGCCGAAATCCGGGGTACGACGCCTCCTGAGCCTGAGGTGCTCGGTACGGTGAAATACTGGCATGCCCTTAAAGAGGGCGAGATCGAGGGTCTGATCGCTGCTCAGAACGAGTTCCAGAAAAAGCACCCCGGCATCAAGTTCGACGCTCTGTTCGTCCCCTTCGATGACCTGCGCGCCAAATACGAAACCGCCACGGCTTCCGGCGAAGGTCCCACCATGTTGATCGGCGCGGCTGACTGGGGTCCGGCGCTTTACAATGCAGAGTTGGTGACAGACCTGACTCCTTATGCCAGCACTGCATTCTTGACCTCCATCAACCAGGCTGCTCTGGCATCCACCCAGTACAAGGGCGCGTTGATCGGTCTGCCGCTTGGTTTGAAGGGTGTGGTGCTGTACCGCAATGCCAGCATTGTCCCTGAGGCGCCCACCGATTTCGATGACCTGGTGGCGAAAGCCAAGGCTGCCACGTCTGGCGATGTGGTCGGCGCCAACCTGGAACGCGGCTTCTTCTTCTCCGCCGGGCATCTGGCGGGGCAGGGCGGTCAACTGATGACCCCTGAAGGCGATCCGCTGTTCAACGATGAGAAGGGCGTTGCCTGGTTGGAGATGCTCAACCGCTTCACCGAGGCTGGTCCGGCTGAGTATTACACCGATAACGATGTGAACCTGTTCAAGGCGGGCAAAGCCGGGATGATCATTGACGGCACCTGGAACCTGAACGACCTGGCAGCCGCCATCGGCGAGGATAACCTGAAGGTTGATCCCTGGCCGGCGGGCATGTCGGGTTATGTCCAGAACGACAACATCTACATGGGCGTCAATGGCACCGAGGATGACCTGCGAGCCACCTGGGAATTCATGAAGTTCCTGCTCTCGCCTGAGGGACAAAAAATCCTTGCCGACAACAACAAGGGTTACATCCCCTCGGTAGTGGGCGTGGAAGTGCCCGACAGGCTGCGCCAGGAAGCTGTGGCGGCGTTTGCCGGCGGCACGGCTTTCCCGGTCATCCCTGAGATGGGCGCTTACTGGGGTCCGATGGACAACGCCTTGAAGGCGGTCTTTGACCAGGGCGGCGATCCAGCCGCTTCTCTGGCGAAGGCTGAGGAAGAAGTCAAGGCGAAGATTGCCGAGATTCGTGGGCAATAACCCGGAGAATCTCCGGCGATAAATTAACGGTCAACGCGGGTGGAAGTGTTTTTTTCCACCCGCGTTTGTTATATAATATTTTCAGTGAAATTTATAACTTTCCAAATAATGATCGTTCGATTTACTGCTTTTATAGAAACTTGCCAACCCAATATTCCTCACGCGTTTGAAACCAACCAAGGAGCAAAGGTATGAGTCAACAAATCGTGATTCCCCCCAGTGTGGCTCTTGCCACTGAAAAGCAAAGAAAACGAGAGGAATTCAGACAACTCCTGAAAGTATCCAAAACAGCCTGGTTGTATATCTTGCCTTCCGGAATTTTGATGCTGATTATTTCGTTCTGGCCTCAAATTTACCAGGTCTGGATGTCTTTCACGGATTATCGGATCCAGAATCTACGCTTCAACCTGTTCGATCCCTCGACCTGGGAAAAATATGCGCCAAAGTTTGTCGGTTTAGATAACTATATTAAAGTCATCACCAGCAACCTGGCAATTGAAAACTATAACTTCGTCCGTCTGCTGTTATTCAATATCGTCTGGACCTTCAGTAATATCATTTTCCATGTCTCTCTGGGGGTGATCATCGCCCTGGCGCTGAACAGCAAGAACCTGATCGGGCGCAAGGTCTATCGGGTGCTGTTCGTGTTGCCCTGGGCGATTCCTGGCTATATTGCCGTGCAAACCTGGCGTAACATGTACGACCCGCGCTTTGGCGCCATCAACCTGCTTCTGGCTAAGGTAAACCAATGGTTGGGTACTAGTTTCCCCACCGACACGCGCTGGCTGGAAGTTGCCCATGACTCCGGCATCTTATACTACCTGCCGGTCGCCTTTTTTGCAGTGTTGCTCGCCAATATCTGGCTGGGCTGGCCCTTCATGATGGTAGTGGCGACCGGCGCATTGCAGGCGATTCCGTCAGAGTTATATGAAGCAGCCGATATGGATGGAGCGAACGGCTGGCAGAAATTCTGGAACGTGACCGTGCCGCTGATCCGCCCGGCGATGGTGCCAGCGATTATGCTGGGAACCATCTGGACTTTTAATCAATTCAACGTGATTTACTTCATCTCCAGAGGTGGTCCCTTTGGGCGCACCGAAATCCTGGTCACCCAGGCGTTCAAGCTGGTCTATGAGCAGCGTCTGTATGGGGTGGCGGCGGCATTCAGCATTGTGGTTTTCTTTGTCTTGCTCATCATCACCCTGATCAACAACCGTGTCACTCGGGCGACGGAGGCGTACAATGCATAGAAAGCGCGACGAAATCCTGAAGCAAATTGCTTTGCAAATCTTCCTCCTGGCGGTGCTGGCAACCGTGCTTTTTCCCTTCCTGTGGATCTTTTCGATGGCGTTGGACCCGCGCAACATTGATAAACCGCTCGAACTGACCATCATCCCGCCGGGAGCATCTTTCGAATCGTTTCGCCGGGTGCTGTTTGAGCCCTGGTCGCTCCTGTGCAAGAACCCCTCCCTGCCTGAGACGTGCATGACCTTCAGCAAACTGCTGGCAAACAGCCTGATTGTCTCTTTGGGCGTCTCGGTATTCGCGGTGATCATGGGCGCATCGGCAGCCTACGCCTTCTCCCGCTTCCAGTTCATCGGACGGCAGGCAGGGATGCTTGGGTTCATTGTGTTATTGATGCTGCCCGCCAGCGCCACCCTGGCGCCCCTGTATGTCTTGCTCAGCCAGATTCGCGTTGGAGGTGAGGCATTGCGGGCGACACTGCTGGGGCTATCCATCGCTTATGCCGCGGGCACGCTCCCCTTCGCCATCTGGAATCTGAAGGGCTATTTTGACACCGTCCCCAAAGAGCTGGAGGAAGCGGCATTGATTGACGGCGCTACGGTCACCCAAACTTTCATCCGGGTGATCATGCCGCTTTCGGTGCCTGCTCTGGCGGTGACCATCCTGTTCAGTTTCATGACCGGCTGGACGGAGTTTATCCTGGCGTGGAGCTTTTTGGAGGACCCCTCTCGCTTCACCCTGGCGATGGCGCTGCGCTCGATGGTTGGACAATTCTCGACGCCCTGGTCGGATTTCTCTGCCATGTCGATCCTGATGAGTGTGCCCATCATCATCCTGTTCTTCATCCTGCAGCGCTACCTGGTCTCGGGCTTGACGGTCGGCGGCGTCAAGGGATAAGAAACAAGCAAATCGTTATGATGAATCGTCTCTCTCGGCTGATGCCTGGGCTGATCGTCGCCGTCCTGGTGCTGACTGCCTGCGCCCAGGCATCGCCTTCTCCGGTTGCCACAGCCCCTGAAGTTATCGCGCCCACACCTGTCGCAGTCCTGGCGACCAAGACCGCCCCTGCTCCGACGGCAATCCCCACCCTAAGCGCTACCCTGATCCCATACACCACCCCAGAGTGGTTCAATGGGAATTTATTATATGAGATCTATGTTCGCTCGTTCGTTGACTCGGATGGGGACGGCATTGGTGACCTGAACGGCGTCGCCCAAAAGCTGGACTACCTGGAGTCTTTGGGGGTGGATGCGATCTGGCTGATGCCCATTTACCCCTCTCCCTCGGCGCATGGTTACGACGTCACCGATTACTTCGCCGTCAACCCCGATTACGGCACTCTGGACGATTTACAGGCGTTGGTGACGGCTGCCCATGAACGGGGGATGCGGGTCATCCTGGATTTTGTGCCCTCTCATCTCTCCAACCAGAACCCGTTGTTTCAGGAAGCATATAAAAACCCGGCTTCAGAGAGAAGCGACTGGTTCGTCTGGACGAACGACGGTCACAGCACCTATGCCGGTTTTGCCGGCAACCAGGAGATGCCCCGTTTCAATCATTACAACCCCGAAGTGGTGGATTACCTGGCGCAGGCAGCCCGATTCTGGCTCGACCTGGATGGGGACGGGGATTACACCGATGGAATTGATGGCTTTCGGGTGGATAATATCACCTTCCCTCCCCAGGAATTCCTGGTGGCGCTGCGCCAGGCGGTTAAAGCCGCCGACCCGGATGCGCTCATGCTCGGCGAGGCGTGGGTGCATAACCCATCCGATCTGAGTCGTTTTTTTACCGATCAATTTGACGCCTTGTTCGATTTTCCGCTCTACGAGCTTTTACAGGGCAATCATGATACCAACGGCGATGGTTTGCTGGCAGGTAGAAGTTTTCCGGTGCTCCTGACCACCCTGTTCGCCGATCAAGCCAAACGATTCCCGCCGGAAGCGTTGCCCCTACGCTTTTTAAGCAACCACGATACCAATCGCATCGCGACTGAGCTGGGCGGAGACCCGGCGCGCCAGCGCCTGGCGGCGGCTTTGCTCGCCAGCCTGCCAGGACCGGTGTTGCTTTATTACGGTGAAGAGATTGGCATGCCGGGGCAAAAGGGTGGGGCGCCGTATTATGACAATTACCGGCGTGAGCCAATGGATTGGTATTCCGCCGAAAAGGGCGCGGGTCAGACGACCTGGTTCATGCCGGAAGACCGCTGGAACAAACCTCTGGATGGAATCTCGGTCGAGGAACAGGAGA
>FWPV01001360.1_pt1 | contig 68589 bp, 52 predicted proteins | sample 2228371 | NCBI WGS metagenome assembly FWPV01 (sample SAMEA103939776, study PRJEB20133) | metagenome
CAAAACCTGATCAACGCCATACTTTGCTCTGAAGACCCTTCCTTCTTCCAACACGGGGGCTTCATCCAAGAAGCATTCCGCGAATCGATAGCCGAAAACTACCGCACTAAAAGCTTTAAACGAGGCGGTAGCACCATCTCCATGCAGCTGGTGAAAAACGTCTTCCTAAGCAGGAAAAAGACCGTTTTCCGAAAAATTGAAGAAGCGCTTATTGTCTGGCTGATTGAAAAACAAAGGCTCAGCAGCAAGGAACGCATGATGGAGGTTTACCTCAACATCATTGAATGGGGACCGAATGTATATGGCGTGAAAGAAGCGAGTCAATTCTACTTCGCTAAAAACCCAAATCAGCTCAGCCTGTCGGAATGCATTTACCTTGCGAACATCATCCCAAGGCCTAAGAAATTTGCGTGGGGTTTTGACAAAAGCGGGCAGATGAAGGGCTATCTCCAGGATATGAATCGCTTTATCTTGCGGCGCATGGTGGTAAAAGAATTTGTTAGCCCTGCCGATACCAGCGGCTATCAAGTGGATGTTCAACTGAAAGGTCGGGCCCTAGACTTGGTGGTGCCAGACGACAGCACAAGCGTTGAGCCCGAATTCGAAACGGAGTTTGAGGAGCTGATTCCACTCCCCCTTACCAACTAAACCAATTTCTGCGCAACCAGGTACTCGGCAATCTGAACCGCATTGGTAGCCGCCCCTTTTCGAAGGTTATCCGCTACAATCCACATGTTCACGCTATTCGGACGAGAGAAGTCGCGGCGAATTCTGCCCACATAGGTGGCATCTTGCCCCTGTGCATCTTTCGGCATCGGGTACTCACCGGCAGCCGGATTGTCTTTCACGATGATGCCCTCGGTAGATTCCAAGATGCTTCTAAGCTCGCTTAAGTCGTAGTCCTTTTCAAACTCAATGTTCACCGCCTCCGAGTGGCCGCCCATAACCGGGATACGCACCGTAGTGGCAGTAACCAAAACGCTCTCATCGCCAAGGATTTTGCAGGTTTCATTCACCATTTTCATCTCCTCTTTGGTATAGCCATTGTCTAAGAACACGTCGATCTGCGGAATCACGTTCAGATCAATAGGATGTGGATAGGCCTTTTCGCCATCGGTGATGCCGGCGCGCTCATCCATCAGCTGACGAACAGCTTTAACGCCTGTTCCGGTTACAGACTGGTAAGTGCTCACCACCACACGTTTGATTTTGTATTTTTTATGCAGCGGGTTTAGGGCCAAAACCATTTGTATGGTAGAGCAGTTCGGGTTAGCGATGATCATGTCATCGGATTGTAAAACTTCAGCGTTCACTTCAGGTACCACGAGTTTGTTGTTCGGGTTCATACGCCACGCTGAGGAGTTGTCGATTACCTTAGTGCCATTCGCGGCAAAGCGAGGAGCCTGATCCAATGAAACCGATCCACCGGCAGAGAAAATCGCGATAGCCGGCTTAGCCGCAATGGCGTCGTCCATGCTGTATACCTTGTACTTCTTACCCTTGAACGTGATTTCTTGTCCAACCGATCTTTCAGACGCAACAGGAATCAATTCCGTTACAGGGAAATTTCTTTCCTCCAACACTTTGAGCATTTCTTGGCCCACCATCCCGGTAGCACCTACAACAGCAACTTTCATGGTAAAATTTCTTGACTTTTAAATGACCCGCAAAATTAGGCCATTCCCTTAATTTTCAGGTATGAACCGCCTATTACTTTCCTTCCTCCTCTTTGGGACCAGCCTATGCGCCAGCTTAGCCCAAACCATTCACTTGCAAGAACCCCATTTCAGTTTCTCTTCTCCCTGGCTGGGGGATACCGCACAATGGGAACAAGGACAAAGCCGCGGTAACGGTAACCCCTTGTTGGTGCAAAGCCCTGTTTCGCTAAGCGATTCTGTAGCGATTCTGTTTGAGCTTAACCCTGCCTTTGCCACCTCTTCGAACAACTACGTAGACCTGCATTTATACCGATCCTTCCCTGCTCAGGCAGATGATTTTTACGGCTATATCCTACGCATAGGACATACCCCTGATGAAGTCAGCCTTTATGAACAGGTCGGAACAAGCAGCCTCAAGCGTATCGACGGACTGGATAAACGCTTGTCCTCCTCAAGCTCGAACCGATTGGAGATACGCCTTAAAAAAAGCCATGCCACTTGGACTTTGGAAACACGCTTGGTGGGGGAGACAGGGTGGCTGAGCGAAGGCCAATGGCTTGATAGCACTGTTTTATCCCTTCAAGGCATCGGAATCTACTTTCGCTATTCTTCGTCGAATGCACAAAAGCTGCAACTACACCAGCTCCATGTGGCCTATCCTTACCACGATTTGGTTCCGCCGCGTTTGTTGGGGCTAGAGCCTTGGAGCGATAAAGCCTGTTTGCTTCATTTTGACGAGATGCCCGATTGGACCAATTTGACCGAGCTATACATCAATACGCAGCTGCACGCCCATTCCATTTCACCGTATGGAACCCAATCGGCTTTGCTTTTTTTAGACAGCAGCATTTGGCCCGCCTCCACATTCCAATTTAAGCTTTCCGGCATCCGCGACGAGGCCGGGAATAGAAGTCAAGACGTGGATACGCCGGTATCGTTTGTTCAAGCACCGGCACAGCTCATCTTTAGCGAAATACACTACAACGGCAGCGCCACATCACCTTGGCCCGAAGCAGAATACCTTGAGCTGTGGAATACCGGTGGGGGGCGAATTCGCTTGGATTCGTTTCTGTTTGCTGAATTGGACAGCGTATACTTCCCTCCGGAAACTTACATGGAATCCGGTGAGCGTTTGGTGCTATGCCGTATCGATGATGCCCCCTTATTCGCTGGTCTGCCCATACTGGCCTTTCCCTTTCGAAAAGGTTTTCTAAGTAATGCCGGTGAACAACTCCTTTTAGCCGACCGCAACTCCCAAATTCTGGATTCGTTAAGTTACAGTCCGGATTGGCAAACCCCCAACACGAACACGGCTAGTTCGCTGGAAATCAAACAAGAAAACGCGACATGCTTCCCCTTATCTGAACGATGGGGAAGCTGCCAAGCCCCGGAAGGCGGAACACCCGGAAAGGAAAACAGTATTGCCCAGGTGCTGGTAGACAGTATGGCTCCCTTCCTTCTCCATTACCAAATTAGCGATACCGCAGTGCACTTGGAGTTTAGCGAAGCCATCCATTCTATGGGCAGTTTACAACTCGATCAAACCGAACTGCATAGCCCCGATTCCTTACCCCGGACTTTGATTTCCTATCCGTTAACCTCGCCCCTGCCCTCCAAGCCAAAACACGACAGAACGCTGACCCTCTTCGGTTTTGCCGACTGCAGCGGTAACCTCAGCATAGAAAAAAAGGTCTCGTTTCGCTATGCCATTCCGAAAAAGGCGGAAGAGGGAGACATTCATATTACGGAGCTTTTGTTTAGGCCTCAAGGGAGTCAAGAAGCCTTCCTGGAGCTGCACAACGCCTCCGATGAAGCGTTGGAGCTTGCGTCGCTTTACCTACACTACAAAGGAAAAAATTACGTCCTGCCTGACCGACTGCTTTATCCGGATGAGTTGATCGTTTTACAGAAATCGCTTAACTGGCCTTCAATGCCAACCCTGAGCACAGTGGCAGGGGAAATACTCTTGTTTAGTGATCACGCAAACTACCCATTGGATTATATACACTACGCCCAAAGCAGTATGCTGGAACCCGCGAAACAAGCGGGGGGCTTCTCGCTTGAAAAAAAGAGTGACGATGCCTGCTTTACGGCAGAAACCTGGGCCGCTTCTGAACGCTACGGAGGGAGTCCGGGAACCTACCAGCGCACCACATCGATCCAGAAACTACCAAGGCCTGTTCTCACTCAGGTATATGCAGAAGACAGTCTGCTCCGGCTGCAGTTCTCGGCAGAAGTGCGGCCGTCGTCTTGCTGGTCGGCCAACTGGAGCTTAGGTTCTCTGCACTTTGAGCCACAAAAACTGAATGCACTTACCCTGACCCCGTTTAGCATGGAGCTGCAATTGAGCGAAGCACTGCTGGAAGGCCCACTGCAAATAGAAAACCTGAAAACCTGTAACGGCCACATAGTCCACTATGAACACCCCCTCCAGCGAGCAGGAAGCGCGAAAGCCGTTTATTTTAATGAACTCTATTTTCACCCTTTCGAAGGGGAAAACGACTACATCGAGCTCTACAACGCAGGAGATTCTGCTGTTGATCTAAGGCATTTTGTGCTGAGTAGTCTGCATCCCGATGGCAGCGTCAAAGAGCAAAAACGCCTTTTTCCTCAAGGACAGCTGCTGCACGCCGGACAGTACCTGGTATTGAGCGCTGACCCGAACTGGATCCGCGGCCGCTTTGCTGAAACACCCTTTCAAAATATGGTGGTCTGCCCTATACCTGCTTTGAATTCAGATTTCGGGATTCTCGTGCTGCACGACAGCCTCGGTAGGCTCCTTGATAGCCTCTCTTATTCCGACAAGCAACATGCCGCGGCGATTCAAAATCCGAAAGGTATAGCCCTCGAAAAAGCAGAAGAAAGCGTTTTGAGTGCTGATGCCATTTGGACCTCGGCTTCCTCTTCAGCTGCTTACGGCACACCCGGCATGCGGAACTCTCAGTTTCGTGGAAAAGCCACAAGCGAAGAAAATTGGTGGTTAGACTCCAGAAGAATGAGTCCGGACCAAGATGGCTTTGAAGACTTGCTTCTGATTCGGTATAAACAAACGGAAACAGAGGCGAGAGTGGTGCTTCACATAACGGATTTTTCAGGCAAGCTCTTGGCTACCCTCGCTCAAGGAGATCTGCTCGGTCAAGAAGGCACCTACAGTTGGGACGGGCATTGTTTAGACGGCAGCATAGTTAAACCTGGAGCCTACTGCCTTTTTATTGAAACCTATACCGCAACAAGCAACCAAAAAAGCCGACTCAGTTTTAGCGTGTTGCATCGCTAGTTTAGCGACGAATGGCTATGCGTTTCCGGTGCACTGTTTCTGCATCGTGTACCTCAAGCCAATACACACCATTTGCTACCTTGCTCAAGAGGATGGCTTCGCTCGAATTGAGTTGTCCGGCTACCAGAACTTTGCCTAACGCGTCAACTAAGCGGTAACTCGCTTCTCTGGTCAAGCCGCGCAGGTACAAGCGATCTGAAGCTGGGTTTGGGAAACATTCCAGCGATTGTGCTTGCGGCGCCTCGAAGTTTGTGATAAAGCTTTCAATGAGGTTGATGTTGTAGGCCTTGTTCGCGTAGTAGAAGTCTCCGCCAAGTAAGGCCTTGGCCGTCCACATGAGGTTCACCTTTCCCCAATTCTTACCATAGGTTGAGTCGAGCGCTTCCTTCAAAAAACCGTAAGTGAGCGCATGGATGGAGTCCAGCCCATTTTCATCGGTCTTGAACTGCCAGATCGGGTTGCCGAAAATGGGCGAAGCACCGGCTGTATCAAAAACCAGGTAAAACTCAGGCGTATTGGCTACCGGTGTATAGGTCGACTCCCACCTGAAACTGAGCTGCTGGTTACCCTGTCCTTTCAAGGTCACGGTTGTGTTGTTGTTCGGGCTGAGCAAATTGTAAGCATGGTGCTCGTTATTGAGCATTCGGTTGGTGAGGTGTAAACGGTAAACTTGATTCGCCCAAGTTGTTTTTCCCGGACCTGTTGCCATTACCGTCCAATAGACCGTTCTGCTGGCATTCTCCGGCACTGCGCAGTCTACCAAGATTTGATTTAAGGTATTGTAACTGATCGCCCATGAATTTCCGTTGAGCGGAACGCTAATGGTGGAGTATGGATACTCAAATCCAGCGTTTACGGTATCGATCATCAATGTATATTCAGCAGCGCCACAGCCCCCCGGACAAGCCGTTGTTTGCCAAGTGAAGTTCACCAAAGTATTTGGGTTGCCGCCTATGTCTACAAACAAGTCTTGTTGCGGAAACTGCAGGTTGAAGGGCGTATACTCATCGCTAAATTGGGTTCTCACGAAATGCAGCACCACGGAATCAGAGGCTCGGAACTCGTAGTTTGGAGCGCCATCGATCGCGGTAAGGTCGATCATCACATTCAGCGTTAAAGTATCTCCTACTTGAAAATCCTTTCCTTCAACCGTTTTAGAGATGCCGTTAAGGTAAGCAGCCCAGGTTCCCATATCGGAGCTAAAGCTGGTATCGTTAAAACCACTTTGGCAGCAACTTACATCGCGCACCGAAAGCGGAGAGCTGATGTCGCCCTGCAAAGAATCGAAGTAAACTTTGTAGAAGTAATTCACACCAGCCGGCGCGTTATTTACCTTGCCGCTCCACCAGGTGATGGATAGGTTTTGGCTTTTTGTGCCGCCTATGTGCACCACAGTTCCGTTAAGCGGGCTTTTAATTTGATAAGGCTGTGTATACTGCGCTTCAGACCTAAGACAAAGGACAAGGAAGGCGAAAAAGAGGACCGATCGAATGAGGTTCATCCGGCAAAAATACGAAACTCTGGCATTCAGAAAGTAAAACACCCCAAAGACTGAATTCGCTCCCATACGATTAGACCCTTGAGCGATATTTGACTAAATTGCACGCCAAGACAGGTGAAGGAATTGGCTGGACTACTTTCAGAGAAGAATACAAAGTGCTGAAATTATTTTATCCCCACGTTGTGAAATACGAAAGAAACGCTACCTTTGCACTCCTTAAAAATTTTAACGGCAAGTCATGAAAAGAACATTTCAGCCTTCTGTACGTAAAAGAAGAAACAAGCACGGATTCAGAGAGAGAATGGCATCCGCTAATGGTAGAAAAGTATTAGCCAGACGCAGAGCAAGAGGAAGAAAGAGACTGTCTGTTTCTTCTGAAGGTCGCCATAAACGCTAAGAAAACTTTTCCCTGAATTGAAACAACGCTTCTACTTCAACAAGGAGGAGCGACTCATCAGCCGCAAGGCTATTGACGCTCTATTCAGGGAAAGGGATTCCTCCGTTTTTCAGCATCCCCTCAAACTGAGCTGGCTGGTCTTTGACCATCCATCATCTTTCCCGGCACAACTTCTCATTTCGGTGCCGAAGCGTCGCTTTAAAAAAGCCAGCTCCCGCAATCGCATTAAAAGGTTACTTCGTGAGGTTTATCGAAAAAATAAGCCTGTTCTCTACGAGTTTCTAAATTCGAAAGATACACGTATTGTGTTGTCGCTTTCCTATGTAGGAGAAAAAGAATTGAGCCTACACGAAGTGGAACGAATTTTTCTTAGTATCGTTGAGAAATTCAAGGCTGCTTACACGGCATCTTGAAATCCTTCGTTACTCTTTAGACTATGCTTATGAATTGGTATAAAACGTTAAACCGCAAGGTAAAAACCGCTCTTCTGGTGGTTTTGATTGCCTCGGCCTCTTTCGGTTCATTCTCTTTCGCAGATGAATACTTCGAGATTTCCAAAAACATTGAACTCTTTACCAGCGTTTACCGCGAAGTTCACACCTACTACGTAGACGAAGTTGAACCCGGCAAACTGATGCGCACCGGTATCGATGCGATGCTGGAATCGCTCGACCCTTACACCGAATTCTATTCCGAGGCAGAAACGGAAGAGTACCGGTTTCAAGTAACCGGTCAGTACGGCGGCATCGGGGCTACCATTAGCCAAAAAGGTGAATACGTCATTATCAACGAGCCTTACGACGGCTTTCCGGCTGCCAAAGCAGACCTCCGTCCGGGCGACCAGCTTATATCAGCCAACGGTAAATCGCTCAAAGGACTCAATACCGAAGAAGTGAGCAAAGTGCTGAAGGGCACCCCTAATACCGACTTAAAACTAGTGATCAAGCGCTATGGCAACGAGATGGAAAAGACCTTGGTGCGCGAAAAAATTCATGTGAACAATGTGCCTTACTATGGAATGGTGAACGAAAGCACCGGTTATATCAGCTTGCAAAATTTCCGTAACGACGCGGGCAAAGAAGTGGCCAATGCCTTGATTGAACTGAAAAATACCGGCAAACTGAAATCCGTGATTCTGGATTTACGCGGCAACCCCGGAGGTTTGTTGATGGAAGCCATTAACGTAGTAAACGTCTTCATCCCCAAAAACCAGCTGGTAGTAAGTACCCGCGGCAAAGTGAAAGAACAAGACAGAGAATACCGCACCTTGAATAACCCGGTTGATTTAGAGATTCCTTTGGTTGTGTTAACTAGCCGTGGTTCGGCGTCCGCATCGGAAATCGTTTCAGGTACCATACAGGACTTAGACCGTGGGGTTGTATTTGGCCAGCGTACGTTTGGAAAAGGACTTGTTCAGTCTACTCGTCCGCTGAACTACGGCACCCAAATCAAGCTTACCACCCAGAAGTATTATACCCCAAGCGGACGGTGTATCCAGGCCCTGGATTATTCCAAGAAAAACGAGGATGGCAGCGTGGAGTCTGTTCCCGATTCGCTCAAAAAACCTTTTAAAACCAGAGGCGGCAGAACCGTTTATGACGGAGGCGGTATCGACCCGGATGTGAAAAAAGAGATCAAGTACCTGAGCAAAATCACCACCAGCCTATTGTACAAAAACCTGATATTCGATTTCGCCGTAGAGTTTAGAGGACGCCATGATCAAATTTCATCGGCGCGCGACTTTAAACTGAGTGATGAGGAGTGGACCAATTTTGTGAAGTTCTTGGAGGGCAAAGATTACGCCTACCAAACAGAGACAGAAAAAGAGCTTGAACAGCTGGAAGAAAAAGCCAAAAAAGAAGGCTACTTCGATGCCATTAAAGACAATTTCAAAAACCTGACGGAACAGCTTAACCACGACAAGAACGCAGACGTTACCAAAAACAGAGCGGAGATTACGGAGATGATTGAACAAGAAATTGTACGTCACTACTACCACCGCAAAGGCCGTTTTGAATATTCCTTTATCAACGATGAAGAAATTAAAGGCGCCATTGAAGTGCTGAATGACAGTCCGAAATACACCAAACTGCTCAAGCCTTAAGCAGAGCGAATAAATTTCAGATACGCGACATTGTTTACCTTTGTCGCGTATTTTTTTATGCTGCCTTCCCTCCTAGACATACTTTATCTGCTCTTCGCCGGTGCCGTTGGTGGTTTCCTCTCCGGCGTGTTTGGCGTGGGTGGAGGCATCATCTTCATTCCTATTCTCGACCTGGTGCTCAGCCACTACGGGATAGAAACCGATATCGTGAAGTTTCTTTTGGCCAATTCCATGACGGCCATCGTGTTCACAGGATTGTACAACAGCTACAAGCAGTACAAAGCTCAGAACTATTTTTTCTCCTACGTGCTTGCCACGGCTATTCCCGGGCTTATCAGCTCGCTGCTGTGCACCTACTTCATTGAACAAGGAACTTGGTACGACAAGAAAACCTTTAACCTCGTTTTTGCCGCTTTGTTGGTGCCTTCCATTGTGCGCATGCTTGCCAAGCGAAAACACATAGCCCAGCACCGAGACGATATTCCTTGGCATACGTTTTTGCCTATCGGCCTATTAACCGGCGTATTCGCGGCTTTCTCGGGTTTAGGTGGCGGCATTGTTATGATACCGGCTTTTGTGAATTACCTCAAGATGGAAATGAAAAAAGGCGTGTCAGTTTCGGCCGGCGTGGTGCCTTTCTTTGCCATCATTACCACGCTCTTTTACCTTTGGCAGCAACCAAGCCAGCCTGTTCCCTTGGCACATGTGGGCTATGTAATCTACCCCGTGGTATTACCCATGATAGCCGGTGTGCTAATGACCGTGCCATTGGGTGTAAGAACCGGGCATCGCATGAGCCCTGTATGGAGTAAGACTCTCTTCGCCATCATGGGCATAGTAATCATCATTAAATCGATTTACGAAAACTTCAACTGATGACCAGAATACTGTGCATAGAAAGTAGTGCTGCCGTATGCTCTGTTGGGTTTTACCAAGAGGATCATGAATTGGGTTACCGCCAAGACCTCAATGGGTTCAAGCATTCTGAGAGGCTGGCTGGCTTTATTGAAGACTTGCTTAAACTCGCCAAGCCCGATGCTATTGCCATCAGCAAAGGACCGGGTTCGTATACCGGCTTGCGCATTGGGGTTTCTTTAGCGAAAGGATTAGCCTATGGTTTTGGGGTGCCCCTCATCTCCGTAGCCACGCTAGAAGCCTTGGCAGAACACTTGAGATCACTCCGGCAAGAAGACGCTTTGTATTACCCTATGGTAGACGCCCGTAGGATGGAAGTCTATACCGCCGGGTACAATGAAGTTGGCCAAGAAATTGATCCAACCAAGGCGCTGGTAGTAGAAGCCGATAGCCTAGCCGGCGATAAAAAGAAACTGCTTTTTGGTGATGGTGCAGACAAGCTTCGCGACTTACTAGCTCATCGCGAGGACATTGAAATTATCAGCGGAATTTTTCCCGAAGCAAAGCAACTTGCTAAGCCTGCCTTCCGTAAATTTGAACAACAGGAATTTGAAGACGTGGCCTATTTCGAACCCTTCTACCTGAAAGAGTTTGTGGCCCAGCTTCCTAAGAAAAAACTATAACGTATGTACATCGAACAGCTCTATACCAACTGCCTCGCTCAGGCTTGTTATTATGTTGAATCGAATGGCGAAGCCGCCATCATAGATCCTATCCGCGACACCGATGCGTATATCGCTAAGGCAAAGGAACGCGGGGCGAAAATCAACTACATTTTTGAGACGCATTTTCATGCAGACTTCGTTTCAGGCCACCTCGACCTAGCCGCCAAAACCGGAGCGAAGATTATCTACGGCCCGGATGCGGCCACAGAATACGATGTATACAATGCCAAAGACGGCGAAGTTTTTAAGCTGGGCAAACTCAGCATAGAAGTGCTTCATACGCCCGGACATACATTGGAATCGTCGTGCTACCTCTTAAAAGACGAAGCCGGGAAAGATTACTGCCTGTTCTCTGGCGATACACTTTTTGTTGGTGATGTAGGCCGGCCGGACCTTCTGGATGGCGTGATGACCAAAGAAGCGTTGGCGGGTATGATGTATGAATCGCTGAATACAAAGATCAAACCTTTGGCCGATGAGGTGATTTTGTACCCCGGGCACGGGCCAGGTTCGTCGTGCGGGAAAAACCTCGGACCGGAAACCCATTCTACCATTGGCGCGCAGAAAGCAAGTAACTATGCCCTGCAGCCTATGGACAAAGCCGAATTTATCCGCCAGGTTACCGATGGCATCTCTGCGCCACCCGCCTACTTCTTTGCCGATGCGAAATTGAATAAAACCGGCTACCGCAGTCTGGAGGAGATCGTTGCTGAATCCAATACAGCTTTGAGCTTAGCCGACTTTGAAAAACAACGTGAGCAGGGAGTTTGTGTACTCGACGTGCGTATCCCAGACGAATTTGAAAACGGATTTATTCCCGGTGCTTTGAACATTGGCTTGAATGGTCAATTTGCCATTTGGGCCGGTACCCTCTTGCCCATCCACGAGCCACTCCTTTTGGTAGCGCCTGAAGGCAAAGAAGAAGAAACCATTATCCGCTTGGCCCGTGTTGGCTTTGACAATATCAAAGGGTATTTGCGCGGTGGAATGGATGTTTGGATTAGAGCCGGTAAAGCCTTGGATATGGTGATCTCCATTGAACCGGAGGAGTTGGCCCTCGACTACAAACACAGCCGGATAGAAGTGCTCGATGTGCGTAAACCGGGCGAATGGGATACCTGCCATCTGGAAGGGGCTATTCACGGCTCATTGCAAGACTTGGAAGGCAAACTGGATAGCCTGAATAAGGAAACGCCTTACTACGTGCATTGCGCCGGAGGCTACCGCTCCATGATTGCCGCTTCCCTGATGAAAGCGCGTGGCTTTGACAATATCCGAAACGTATACGGCGGCTGGTCTAAGATCAAGGAACTCGACCTGCCTAAAGTGATGCCTACCAAAGTAAAGCAAGGATGACAAAACGGAGGGGAATCCTACTTGCCTTCCTCTTTTTTTCCGCTTTCTCCTTACTTAAAGCGCAGTACTCGCTGAGCGATACCTTTCGCTTTTACTTGAAGGAAAAGCCCAGCCTCTATGTCTCCTTAGATGGCCGAAACTCCTTTGTGCGCGATGCCCCAGCCATTATCGACGGCGTGCGTTTCGGACTGAATTACGGGGGTAAAATTAGGCTGCTTGCCGGTATCTACGATTTACGCTTTCCCATCTTTCGCACCTATACCCATGCGCCGGGTACACCCCAAGAAGAAGTTAGGGTGCAACGGAATAGCTTCTACTATTTTGGACTAACCCTCGACTATGTGTTGTACAACCAAGGACGGTGGAAGCTGATGTTACCGGTTCAGACAGGCTATGGCTTTGGGAGCAGGCAGGAGCGAACACCCTTTGGCGACTTACGTTTAGACAGGGAGCTGACCTTTATGCCTTTGGAGTTGTCTTTTTCAGCCAGTTTTAGAATCTTACCTTGGCTATCGGCTGGAGCCGGATTGGGTTACCGCTATGCCTTGTTTTCAAACAATATCTCTGACGACTTCAGCGCGCCCATTTATACCTATGGTTTGGGGATCGATGTGGAATGGTTCTGGGATCGCTATTTAAAAAAACAGATACTCGAACCATGAAATCGCTCTTTAGCTTACTATGTCCTCTTGCTTTGTTGGTAATCAGCTGCCAATCGTCAGAAAAACAAGGCAATTCGAAGGGTATCATTGGTATCACCGTTTTGAAAGAAAACGATACGGTCCATTTAGCGAAAGGGTATAGCGATGCTTTCTTGATCGAATTCAAAGCAGCCAAAGACGTGGGTCCGCATAAGTTCATAGGAACTGAACTTATTCATCTGCACTTCAGCGATGGCAGTACTGAGGTGTTTAAAAGCAACGGTCAACTGCATTCAGGCGAAGGGCGCTATTTGAAAAATGAGTTTAACATCATTGATCGCTACCGTCAATACGGTGAGCTGGATACCATTCCCGGACAACTCCACACGGTAGCCGGATTACAGGTAGTGCTCAAAACGGCTGAAATTGAAAAAGCCCCTGAATTCTTCTCTACCCGGATTCAAAAGCGGCTCTACAAAATTGCGGAGAAAGGTGGAAACCTAGGCGAGTGGGCAGCCGCCTGGAACTTAGATTCTGCCGCTTTCGCTAAATACAAACGGCGTATCCTCGAAGGCCGTGGTGCTTTCCTTTTTGAAAACGGCGCTTGGCGTATCAACGAGCTTTAGCGGTTCATTCCGGCCGCAGCTACGTTTCATGCCATCCCTAACACGATTCATCGCTCTAAACTAGCCGAATAAGCACCCATGGCTGAGCTTTGTTCCCTGTATGTGGTTCAACGCATTTCTATTCGGGCATATTCTTTTTGGTTGCGCGGCTTTGGTGAGCGGAAGCTTGAGTGCACTCTTCCGTAAAGGCTCAAAGCAACATATCGCTGCCGGGAGACTTTTCTACTACAGCATGCTCAGCAGTGGTCTATTGGCTATTCTTATCACCTTGCTGCCCGAACACCATAGCTACTTTCTCCAAGGCATCGGCGTGTTTACGCTCTATTATACCTTGGGGGGCAGAAGGGCGCTTTCCTACCAAAGAACTCCAATCAACACAACTTTTGAGAAGATCCTTTTAGTTGTACTCTTCGGCTATAGCCTGTTCCTACTCGTTTACCCTAACCTGAAGGTTTCCGGTTTTATGCTTTTGTCGACCGGCTTCGGCGTATTCGGGCTTTGGCGTGTTTTCCGGGATAGCCGATTGCTCCTTCATCCCGAAATCTTACAAAAACGCTATTTGCACCTGCACCTTATCCGCATGTTGTAGAGCATGAAGAACGATTTAACTTAAATTTAACAATATGAAAATGAAGATCACACTTATTACGGTATTAATCACAATTTCATTGAGCGTTGATGCGCAAGACGAACAAAAAATGAACTCCAATTTGGGGATGGGATTTCATTTGATTCAAAATCAGCGTGATTTTGGGTTAGGAATAAACTTGACAAGTCCGTACTTCGCCAACAACAAAATTGCCATTCGAGCACGTGGAAATTTTATGTGGTATGAGCATTTGGATAATAATGGTACCACCACTTGGACTCCCTATTCTAACTTATCTATTGGTATTATAGGCGTTGGAGGCGAAATAGGTAATTTTGCGCGATTATACGGTGAGGGCGGATTATTGGTACTGCTTCCATCCGGTGATTTTTCATCAGAGAGTACTGATATAGGAGGTTATGGTTTGTTTGGATTTGAATTTTTTATGAATAGCTCGTCTAACTACTTTATTGAAATCGGAGGCGTTGGAACAGGGGCAACAGCGGATAAGATTCCTGATAACCCAATTTATTCTAATGGACTAATGATAAGTGTAGGATATAGATACACATTCAGGTAATGGAAAATTAAACTCGCCCTACAACAACGCCCATAGCTTATGGCGAGTGCACGGCTACCTGAAAGGTATTTGCTCCGTAGATACTTTGGTTTCGGGGGACAGTAAAGTGCTTCGATACCGCCACAAGCCTTATACAAACCACTTACAGCCTAAGCCTTCACCGTAACGGCATATTTGGCTTGGGCGGCTGAGTTGGTTTTTACCGGGTATTCTAATCACATTCCTCATTGTCTACTGGACACAAAAAATTCAATTGACATGATACGTCATTCACTCAAGCTTGCCTTCTTCATTCTCTGCTATCTAGCCTTTGCCGGCCTACAGAATAGCGCAGCACAGGTTTACCTAAAGAAGCAATCGCGGCACCGTTTCGCTCAATTGACCCTGGGCCTCGACCTTGTTTCTACCTGGGGAGGTAAATCGCATTATTTCGGGATGCAAAATGAAATGCAACAGCAAAATTGGTCGAGTCAGTTTAGGCCGAGGCTTGTGATTGGTGGAACCCATTTCTGGGGACATGCTCATTTCGCTTTAGGCATCCCTTTGGTAAACCAAAGCCAAAGGCATGGCGACTTACGTTTTCTGTACCAAAGCGGCGTTGAAACAGCCTTTCAATACTTCCCTTGGCGTTTGAAATCAGGATCCATCAGACCCTTTGTCGGACTCAGTTTTCTCAGTCCGAGCTACCAACAGCGGGTTGGCGATGAGGCCCTTCGATCAGGCCCCACCAAAGAAATGCGACTCTTCCCGCTGAGTGCCGGTTTCTGCTATACCGGAGGGGCACATCACATGGAGCTGGGTGTATCCTACCTCAGCCAATTTAAACAAGGCTATTACATCAACCAGGATTACAAATCCGATGTGGAATTGGCTCCTTGGAGTGTTCGGTTAAGCTACCGATACAATATTGAAACTACCCTGAGCGCAGAACGCACTTGGGAAAGCGGCTTGGTGAGGAGGTATGCAGAAATGCTTGCGGAAGACGGCAAACTCAATAATTTCTTTTTCGGCATTGGTTTGTCTACCGCCTTCAGTATGAAGTCATCTCCACTGAACGCCGAAACCTACCCGTGGATGGAAAAATTCCCTACACCGCTCTTGCTTGACCTTTCATTGGGGTATTACTGGCATAAGCCGGATTTCCATGTCGCGCTGAATTACCGCGGCTATTTAAGCACACAAGAGGCTTATGGCATCAGCCAAGAAATCAATAGGAAATCGCTTGGCCTGGAAGTAGTGAAGTTCTTAGGCGATTACCATGGTTTTGTTCCTTTTGCCGGGCCTATTTTGAGTCTGGAGCGATTGGCCTTCAGGTCCACAAACACCGGTACCTTAGAATTACACCAACGCCAGATCAAGGCCGCTTTAGGACTCAGCTTCGGTTGGGATATTCGCCCGAACCGCATTCAATCTTGGCTGCTCCGCACCAATTTACGCTGGTATCCTAAGTTGCAACTCGGCACAGCTCAAGGGAAAGTAGACTTCAGCAGCTTGGAATTTAATTTCATCCAATTGGTGCTTTTTCCGGGGCGGTTCTCGATGAAATGAGCTACTGAATAATGAAATAGCATAGTCCCTCGAATTCCAACGCTAAATACTCACTTCCTAGCATAGGCCGGTGGAAGACCGTTTTGTGATTCCGATTCAGAAGTGAAAATCCTGACTGAATTCAAGCAGGAAAACAGGCGTTGAATTCAGCTTTAAATAGTGGTATAATTGAGATATGACGGCCATGGAAATTAAAAAGTCGATTCAACTTACGGTTGAAACCGTAGATGACCTCCCTCTCTTGGAAGCCATCAATACCATGCTTTTGGCTAGGCTCGATACAAAAATCGTTGGGTATGTGGGCGACAGGCCTTTGACAAAAGCAGGCCTTATCAAGGGAGCCCTTGATGCTGAAGAAGACATCAAAGAAGGGCGTGTTTTCACTACCGATGAAGTTAAGCAGCGATTGAAGCTTCTTTCCAAAAAATAAGATGACCGTTATCATCACGGAATTTGCTTGGGAAAACCTTAAAGGTATCTATTCCTATATGCTGAGTATTCCGAAAATAAAGTGGCAGAATTGTTAGATCGAACCAAACAATTGGAGACTCACCCCTTATCTGGTCCAGTGGAGCCTTTCTATGTCAGCTGCGGATTCAACTACCGCTTTCTGGTACATAACAATTACAAAATAATTTACAAGGTTCAAGGAGACGTGATTTACATCATGCGTTTCTTCGATGCTAGGCAAAACCCGGATAAGCTGTTACAGTCAGGAGAAAAAATCACTCCCCCTCTGTCTGTGCGGACTGTAGTCTTTGCACTCCTAAATTCTCATTACTAAACTACGATTTGTCACTAGCTACCAAATATATTAATTTCTCTTCCTGCATTCGTATTATCTTGTAACTTCTTTTACATGCATTAGAGTTGATGAAGAATATGCCTACCACTTTTCGGATATTGATGTTACTACTATTTCTAATTCAATTAGCCAACACTAGTCAAGCCCAACATGAAGTTGGAGTCTACTACAGAACTTCGAGTAACGAAGCGGTATTCAATGATTACTATAAATTTACTTTCGGCCGCGGCTTAGAAATAGGTTACCGCTACAGGGATACATCTTTCAAGTTTCTTAATTTGCCGGTATTTATCATGGGTCAATACTACTTTGTAAAGAACCCTTCTCTTTCGTCGCTTGACGTAATACTGAACACCCCAAATAAAGATAAAGGACAGTACATTATGATTAACCAAACCAGTTCTCTTCAGATGGGGATTGGAACTATTAAGGAAACAGGTATTCGGAAACTTGGGTGGGATTTAGGGCTGGCATTCGGACTTAAATACTATCAACTCTACACCAAAATAAAACCAAATGAACCAATTGAAGGATATAGGGAAAAAGTGTTTCGCGTGGACCAAAACCTGACCGCATCTCTTGCAGTAAATAGCGGAATCCGGTATGCCTTTATGCAATCGTTTGCCGCTCGGTTTAGCCTTGAATACGTGGTTTCACCATTCTATTCTAATTACCGGAACCCTTATGGATATCAATTTATAGGAAAACGTCTAGATCATGAACAAACGCGAAAACGCCTAAATTACCTGAATCTGAACATGGGATTACTCGTTGCCTTCTAGAAACTATTTGGCTTCAATGCGATCAAAGTAAAGAGTGAATGTGTCCTTTCTGTTGCGGTCATACCAATCGGTTAATTCAAAAAACACACTCACTTGCTTGCGGTTACTTAGCTCTCGTCTAGCAATTATTTTTGACATGTTTGCCCCTGTACCGCATACGGTATCAAATTGAGGGGTGAATATGGAAAAATAATCGTCATAAATGGACTCCGTTACACCATCATTGATATATTCGGACATACCCAAAGATGTGGAGAACGTGGTCTCTTCACTAAAAGGGACAAACATCAAATAAAAACTTGGACTGCTAACTCTAGGGCTCGTGTAATTTGGAAATTGAATGATTCCTGTTTCCAAACAACTGAAAGGAGTCCCTTTCAGTTCAGCTTTATAGTAGGTTGTATCAAGGGTTTCGCATGCAGAATTAAAAAGCCAATAGGTATTCTCTGGGCATCTGCAACCTGTATCAGAGTATATCATATTCTCGTCTGGACAAAGGTATTTGGCCGAGTCAAGATCCACTTCTGTTCGATCGACTTTGCCGCAAGCAAATAAGCAAAGGATTAATGCAAATAATACAATTCTCATCAGTTCTTAAAATACGCCATAATAAATTGATTATACGAAATACGTGTAGATACTTTTTACAAGATTATTGGTAAATCGTATGCATCCCTATACTGGTAGTTTAGTTTGAAAACCATAAGTTCTAAGGTTCAATTTTTAAGTTAACCCGAGACAATTTGGAATTTGGTTCTTGATAATTGGAATATCGCACCCCAATTTCTATTCAAATGGAGACACTTTTCACTCCCCCTCCGTCTGCGACGGTACCCCGGCTTCATTGCCTAGGCGGTAATTGTTCTTCACAAAATTGCACCAGTCGCAGTCGCTTTTGCCGCAACCGGTGAAGTCGTGGTTCATGATGCGCTGGTAGGAGTTGACAATCTGATCCGTGACGATGGCCTGGTCTTCGGCGGTGATGAAAACCTTCTCTTTGAAGAACTCTCCGCTTTTTTTATCCGGTTCAATGAAGTCGAATTCAGCGGAGACCATCTTCCAATCGCGACTGCGTTCATTGTCCATCAAAATCTTGTAGAATACCGCCTGACGCCAGTAGTCGCCGCCTACCTCGTCTTCCGGCTTGCGTTTTTCTTCCGGCACATCCGGATCCGGCCTTTTAAACTTCGGCTTGGCGTTATCGTAGCTACCCGTCTTGTAATCGATTAAGTTAGCGAGGTTCCCTTCAAACTCAATCTTATCAATCTTCCCGTTGATCGGAACACCTTTCACCTCCAGGTTACGGAAGGCGCGTTCTACCGTCACCACCTTGTTCCAGCTCTCCGCATAATGGCGGAAGTATTCGGGTAAAATCTTACGACCGTAATCCAGCTTCAATTCAAAATCTATTGGCGTAAAGCTGTCTTCATTCCGGCGCATGTACCACTCAAAATAGGAAACCAAATCCAATTCGCTTGGAAAGCTTTTGTCTTCGCTATCCACCATTTTCTTAAACAGCAGCTCCAAGGCGTAATGCACAGAAGAACCGAAAGTCATGCTAGGCGATTTTGCCCTTGGCACCCGAATCAGGTTATCGAAGTAAAAACTCAGCGGACAACGCAGGTAATTGTTCAAGTGCGTCACACTCATGGAGTATTTCTGCAGCAATTCCGTGAGGTATTCTTGGTCTATCAGGCTCGTTTCCGGCATCGCTACCTCTTGGAGTACCGTCATCTGAAACTCCAGCAAAGCCTCGTCGTCTAAAGCGATATAACTTGGTTTAGCGATACCGGCCGTTTCTATCTCGGCCACAAAAGCTGATTTCTCCAACTCCTTATCGGAGGCGCTGCGCTCCGCCCACGACACAAACAGGTGTTCTCTTGCTCGGGTCATCGCTACATAAAACAACCTGCGGGCTTCCTCGTCTTCGTTCACTTCGCTGCGTGAAACGAGTGTGTCAGGCAGGCTATAGGTTCCGCTGCGGCCTTTGCTGTTCCAGGTCTTGGCATCGGCACCGATTAAGAACACGTATTCAAATTCCAGTCCTTTGGAGGAGTGCGCTGTCAAGAAATTCACCCCTTCCGCTGCATAGCTCACCTTGTAAACGGGCACCTCGATGTGGTTGTCTTGCATCAGCTTCACTTTCTCCAGGAACTGCTTCAGCTGCATGCGGGTATCGCGGGCGCATTCGTCTTTTACAAACTCAAAGAAGCTGTGGATGAGCTCCATCAGCCAGACCTTTTCCGGTGAGGATAGTGCCATCTTCAGGATGCCGCCACGGTTTATAATTTTCTCTAAAAGCTCTTGAAGCGTGAGGTTATGGCATTCGCTCAGCCAGTATTCCAAATCGCTAGAAACCCGTTTAAACGGATTCAAATCCGCGTCTTGGTCAAAGAGCGATGGAGCCTTACGTGCGGCCTTCGCCATCTCTCTGCGGAAGGAGGTACTCTTTTCGCCCCAGTTCCCCTTGTACACATCGAGGCTCAGCTTGGCAATATCCAGAGGCCGGATGCCAAAGAAAGGGAAGTGTAAAAGGTGGAAAAGCAGGTGCTCTCCGCTATGCGCTCGTTCGGTCTCCATCTGGATATATTCCAGAATGGTGAGCATCTGGCGGACCAAAGGCTGATCCAGCACATTGAGTTTTTTCTTGATGTTAAGCGGAATATCCAAGACTTGCAGGTAGCGGGCCATGTCTTCCGCCTGGCGGTGGTTTCGGTAGATGACGGCCACCTCCGACAAGGGCACACCACGTTCACGTAAGGCTGCAATCTGCTGGGCTACGTGAACGGTTTCGTGGTAGCTGTTGTAGTAGGTTCGAATCTCCGGCACTACGCCACTTTGCATGCGGTAGGGCAAAGACGCAATCAGCTTCTTTTCCAAGCCCGGCATCTCCCGCACCAAGCGCTCGTTGTTTTGAGCGATAAGGGCACCAGACAAATCGAGGATAGCCTGCGTACTGCGGTAGTTATCCGTCATCATCACCACCTCCAAGCCCTCAGCATATTCTTTAGCGAAAGCCGTGATGTTTTTCACGTTGGCGTCTTGGAAGGCGTAGATGGATTGGTCATCGTCGCCCACCACAAACACATTGGGTTGATCCCAGTAGTTGATGAGCAGGTGTAGTAGTTCGCTTTGTGCTCCGGAGGTATCTTGAAACTCGTCTACGAGATAATAGAGATAGCGCTCTTGGTAGTTGCGAAGCAGGTCCTCATCCGATTGAAAGGCCTCGAGCACCCAGAGGATCATATCGGCAAAGTCGTAGCGACGGCGTGCCTTCAGCTTCTGTTGGTAAACGTCGAAAGCCTCTACAGCAGCTTCCAACTCACGCATCTTTTCTTTTTGTTTAGCGATGTCCTTTTCTTTGACATCCCCCTTCTTGAAGTCTTTGCCATTGCGCTGGTAGATGAACTCATCCCGCAAAGGGAGGTCTTCGAGGTAGGCTTGAATCGACTTCTTCACTTGTCCCGTCTTCCAGCCTTCGCGCTTCATAATTTGGAAGAGGCGGTCGAGGCGGCCGGTTTCGTAGTATACCTCGCCCTTGAATCGCTTAAGAGGATGATCGCTCGGAAACTCATCAATAATTTCATGCAAAACTTCAATCTTCTCCAGCTCGGAAAGGGGCTCCAAAGCGCGCAATCCGAAGTAATCCAGGTTCTCTTGAATCACGAGGTTACAAAAGGAGTGAAAGGTGTGGATGTGCACGCGGTAGGCGTCCGGACCAATAAACTGCAACAGACGTTTGCGCATGGCGATGGTGCCGGCATCGGTATAGGTAAGGCAAAGGATATTGTGTGCCTGAGCGTCGGTTTGAAGGAGAATATGACCGATACGGGCAGCCAGAATTTGCGTTTTACCAGTTCCCGGACCGGCAATTACCAAAACCGGACCTTCAATCGTGTCAACCGCTTTTTTCTGTGCCGGGTTGAGTTTTTCCAACTCCGACTTAAATCCCTCATTCAGCTCCTTGCGCATAGGCCAAATTTAGGGGCTAGTACATCATTGGCCTATACTTCGTTGGGATAATTTTATTCACGCCATAGGTATAGGCTCGGTCTACTATGCGTGGCGTATTGAAGCGAAAACCTAAAGAGAACAGGGTGCGGTTAAATAGTGAAGTGATAATCATGCCTTTGCTGTTGAGCAGGTTAATGTCTGACCAACCTTGAAAACCGAAGAACCACCGGTCAGCATTGTAGCCCCAGGCATAGCGAAAATCGACCTTGGGAGAGAGGCGCAGTTCCTGGTGTTTTTCGCCCGTATTCTCCACCTCATAGTTAAAATACTGCACATCGGCTCCTAGGCAGAGCACGCCCGATAAGAACCACTTTCCGCCGGTCCAAATTCCACCGATGCCGGGCGCTACACCAATGCCTCCAATGCGCATCTGGTCTACCATGCTGTAGGGGTCGTAGTCTGTCCAGATTGCGCCGGGCACAATGCTCGAATCGGCTTTTATCCGATGAAAGAAAATATCACCTGTTAAGAAATAGCCCAGCTTACTTTTCAGCTGTCGCTCACTGAAGGCAAAGGCAGATCGGTAACTAAATTTTTCCGGGTTAAACTGATACAGCCCGCGCAGTTTGATATAGCGAACACGGAGATCCGGACGGTGCGGAAAAGGCCTGAGCGTTGAGAGGGCCGTGTCATCGTAGGTCAAGCCTGTAATATTAGAATAGCCGGCTGTCCATTTGTACGTTAACTCCAGCATCATATTGCGCGTGGCCCACATGCGAAAGCCAAAACTGGAATGATGGGTTTCTCCATTTATAGCCCGGGAGAATGAATCTATTTCTTCGCTCCAGGCAAGCGAGAAGTCGAAGATGCGGTAAGAAAAACCTAAGCCATAACCCCCGCTGATATTGGGTCGGTAATTGGCTTCTCTTGCGCCCTTTCCTCGGCTATGTGATCCGGGTGAGAGCTGGATTGATTCTGCTGCAGAGCTGAGGTAGGGGGAAACCGTGATAACATCCAGATACCTTTTAATGTATGTGCTATCCACTACCCGAGGCACATGAAGCTGCGCCCACAGATCTAGGGAAAAAGTCCAAAATAACAGTATGCAAACAGCTATTCTCACTGGTCCAAATTTAGGAAACAACAGGCTATTTTTTGTTCGCCTTGCCTGCTCGCTGTGCTGTTTCACCGCCAGAATTTAAGGTTTTGGAGACTATTCCTCGGAGAGCTTGACTGCTGGTGTATATTTGTGCCTGAATGAAGACCTTCTTTCGGATGTTACGATATGGCCGACCTTACCGGCACCTGGCTTACCTGAACATCCTATTTAACCTATTCAGCATCGTCTTTGGCCTGGTTTCCTATACCATGCTGATGCCCTTTTTGAATTACCTGTTTGGGGTAGAAGACGCCACGCAAGTAAAACCCGGCGCGACCCCTGTTTCCGATTTAAACCAGAAATTCATCCATTTTTTAAAGGATATAAGCGACGGCGATTTGGGCTTAGGCCTGCTCTACGTTTGTTTGGCGGTGGTGCTTTTTACCACGCTGAAAAATATCTTTCGCTACCTCGCCTTGTATGTGTTGATTCCATTCCGAAACAATACGGTTCGCGACTTACGCAACGCGGTATACAAAAAAGTGATGCGCCTTCAGCTGAGCTTCTTTACCGAAGAGAAAAAAGGCGATATCATGTCGCGCATGAGCAATGACATCACCGAAGTAGAAATTGCCATCATGACGAGCTTAGAGGCCATCTTCAAAGGTCCCTTTACGATACTTATCACCTTTTCGTTTTTGATTGCGATGAGTTGGAAGCTAACCATGCTCATCTTGATTATCCTGCCTTTGAACGGCTTTATTATCTCCAAAATTGGCAAGCAGCTCAAGCGCCATGCTTCGAGGGCTCAACGTCGCTTAGGCCTTTTGGTATCTCAGTTTGAGGAAAGCTTAACCGGTATCCGCATCATCAAAGGCTTCGCTAAGGAAGCTTATTTCTTCCGGAAATTCAGCACAGAAAACAGGCATTTGAATAAGATCAACATTGCAGTAAACCGAAGCCGAGATCTATCCTCGCCTTTATCTGAAACGCTGGGCATTATTACCCTCGCTATCGTTTTATACCTCGGCGGACGATTGGTGCAAACCGGCAACGGTGCGCTACAGCCATCTGAGTTTATTCTCTATATCCTGCTCTTCGCTACGGTAATTGAGCCGGCGAAGAACTTCTCAGCTGCCTTCTACGCCGTGCAAAAGGGTGCGGCCTCAGCAGATCGATTGGAAGAAATCCTGAATATTCCGGAAACACAAAAAGAGGCTGAAAATCCTGTGCACATCAAAACCCTCGAAAAAGAGGTGGAGTTCCGCCATGTGGGCTTCCGGTATGGGCCGGATAAAAAGACCTTACACGATATTTCTTTCACCATTGAAAAGGGCCAAACCGTGGCCTTGGTTGGACCAAGTGGTGGCGGTAAATCTACCTTAGCGGATCTACTGCCGCGTTTCCACGATGTGCAGGAAGGTCATATTCTGATTGACGGGCATGATGTGCGCGACATTGCCGTGAAGGACTTGCGCGGCTTGATGGGCTTGGTAACACAAGAGTCTATTCTCTTCAACGATTCTGTCTACAACAACATCGCCTTTGGTAACCACGATGTGACGCTGGAGCAGGTGATGGAAGCCGCAAAAGCCGCCAATGCACATGAGTTTATCGTGGGCCTGCCTAATGGGTATTATACCAATATTGGCGACCGCGGCGGTAAGCTGAGCGGCGGACAAAAACAGCGTTTAGCTATCGCTAGAGCCATATTGAAGAACCCGCAGATTTTGATTCTGGACGAGGCGACTTCAGCCTTGGATACCAGCTCAGAGCGTTTGGTGCAAGAGGCATTAAATAACTTGATGCAAAATCGTACTTCGTTGGTTATTGCGCACCGACTGAGTACCATCCAACACGCGGATAAAATCATCGTGGTACAGAATGGCCATATCCAAGAGATGGGCACCCACAATGAGCTTTTAGCGAAAAATGGGGTCTATGCTGAATTGCTGCAAATGCAGCAGATGCGGGCTTAAGGCTGGAGCACAGGCTCTACTTTATAGCCTTCTTTTCGAAGCAGCTTAATGATGCTTTCTTCGCCGGCAAGGTGACCGGCCCCTACTGCAAAGAAACAGGCTTGTTGGGTCATCATACCTTTCATTTTAGCGATCCAGGCGTAGTTTCTGTTCAGCAGAATGGAGGGTTCTTTAGCGAGGCCTTGGATGTCGTTTTTCATGAGGCTATCGAGGGCCTTGAGGTCCATGTTTTGGTAGGCCTGAATCAACTTGGTAAAATCCCGCTTTGACTCGTCAAAATTGTTCACCAGGTGATAGAGTTGTTTTGCCTGTTCTGCGTATGGAATGCTATCCAGCACCCGCAATTGAAACTCAGGTGATTCCAAGAACTGCGATTTCAGCTGGTACTTTTGGGCTTCGATGAGCAAGACATTTTCTACACTGGCTATTTGCATCATGGAGCAGTTCAGCAAGGTTGTTATGGCCATAGTACCAATGAGTATTGGCTTCAATCTTAGCTCTCCATTGATGGGCATGCTAAGCTTTTCCAAAAAGAATTGTTCGATGGTTTTGAGCTCGGCTTCTTTTAAAAGCATGTTCAAACTGCTATCTCCTTTCATGTTGGAAAGGCGCAGCATCTCCGAGGGATCAAGTCCTTCCATGTTCGTTTCCAGAACCAGCGATTGGCATTGCGGTAGCAAAGCATAGAGGCTGTCGTGCAGTTGGAGCTCATCTTGGCAAATGGCATGGATGGTTCCGTACAGGTAGGAAGGCGATTTCAGTCCGTTTCCACTCACGCGATACAGCAGTGTCTTAGCCGTGTCTGCCTGCACTTTCTGAGCAGCTGAAACAGTGGGAAAAATCAGAAAAAATCCAAGAAACAAGGTGAGAAGGATACGGTGCATGGGGTTCGAATTTACCGATTAAGAATTGATTATCTGAGGGTAAGAAAAAAGAGTCGTCCTCTTCTTCACAGTGGGATGTAAGATTTTACAATTCAAGTGGACAAGAACGCCTCCTAGAGGGGTGTAAGATTTTACACCCCTCTAGGAGAATAAAATCACTCCTTCCAATACACCCGCTTCACGCGCTGCGAGACGCCGGTGAGCAGTTCATAAGGAATGGTGCCGCATTTTTCGGCTACTTCTTCGATAGGTACGTTTGAGCCGAAAATTTCTACCGGGTCTCCTTCTTTGCAAGAAATATCACTGACGTCTATCATGGTCATATCCATGCAAACATTCCCTACCACTGGCGCTCTTTTACCGTTTACCCACATCACGCCGTTGCGGTTACTTAATATCCTTCTAAACCCGTCTGCATAGCCAATAGACACCACCGCAATCCGACTGTCATTGTCTAAAATTCCTTTGCGCGAATAGCCTACCGTCTCGCCTTTTTTGAGTTCCCTGATTTGCGAAATCCGTGCTTTCAATGTCCCAACCGGTTGCAATCCACTAAAACGGCCAGATGGGTCGATGCCATACAAGCCGATTCCCAATCGCACCATGTCGAACTGGGCATCCGGGAAACGCAGTATGCCGGCTGTATTCAAAATATGGAAGAGTGGCGCGTAGCTCAGCTCCTTCAGAAAAGCGATACGCATTACTTCGAAGTTCTTGATCTGCTCGCGGGTGAAACTGTCGTGCACCGACTCATCGCTCGCGGCCAAGTGGGCAAAAACCGATTTCACCTCTAACTCCGGATGGGCCTTTAAGATTTCAAGCAGCTGCGGTACGTCGCGGTGCTCAAAACCCAAGCGGTGCATACCGGTATCAAACTCCAAGTGGATGGGGGCTTTGGTGATGCCCGTGGCTTGGAGGGTTTCCAAAAGCTTTTCCAACATAGCGAAATCGTAGATATCCGGCTCTAAGCCATAGTCGAGCATCTCTTCCAGGCTATCCCGCTGCGGATTCATCACCATGATGGGGAGGGAAATGCCTTTCTCACGTAACACAATGCCCTCGTCTGCATAGGCCACGGAAAGGTAATCTGCTCCGGCACTTTGGAGTTGGTGGGCAATCTCATGACTCCCCGCACCATAGCCGTGGGCTTTCACCATGGCCATCAGGCGGGTGCCTTTCTTGAGCTTCGATTTGAAAAAGCTGAAGTTATGCTCCAAGGCATTGAGATCTATCTCTAGAACCGTTTCGTGCACCTGTTCTTCCCAGTGTTTCACCAATCGCTCAAAATGAAACTCCCGAGCGCCTTTGATCAGCACGGTAGACTCTTTTATCTCTTCCAGACTCAACTGTGCGGAGGCCTGTTCTCTGTTTTCAAAAAAGAGCTGATGCGAGCCCAATTTCGGACGATCAAGACTCAGCTCTTTGCCAATCCCAATGAACAAATCGATGCTATGTCGGCTTAGCAGCTTTTCCAACTCGCTGTACAAGTCTTTGCCCTTAATGCCCGCATCTTGCAGGTCGGAAAGGACCAAAACCCGGCGACTATTACCGGCTTGGCGCTCCAGAAAATCGAGGGCTATTTCGAGGGATGAAAGGTCGGCCGAGTAGGCATCGTTGATCAGTGTTGAGCCCAACTTTCCTTTCTTCAGCTGCAGGCGCATATCGATGCCGGGAAGTGACTTAACGCGATCGCTCAAGCTGCTCAAGTCTATGCCAATCAGATACGCGAAAGCCAAGCAGCTGCAAAGGTTTTCTACCGAAGCCTGATCGGTATAGGGCAATTCAAATTGAAAGTTCTTAAAGCGAAGGCGTGTTACACCGTGCTGCTCCGTGCTTTCAAACATGAGTCCGCCTGAACTGGCTTTGTTCAAGGTCCAGCCATAGCATTTTATCGTCTTGCCATCCGACCAGCTTTTAACGCCTCTGTCAACCAGTTCGTCGTGGGCCGGGTAAACCAAAGCATGGGCATCATCAAAAAGACTCAGCTTCTCGAGCAGCTTCTCTTCTCTGCTTTTAAAGCCTTCGTCGTGGGCCGCCCCGAGCGACGTGAGTATTCCCCACTTGGGCTTGAGCATGCTTTGCAGTTTTTTCATCTCGCCTTGTCGGGAGATCCCGGCTTCAACCAAGTAATATTGGGCATCAGAGGGCATGGACCAAAGCGACAGTGGCACGCCCAGTTGGGAGTTATAGCTCTTCGGACTGCGGCTGATGCGTAATTTGTTTTGCAAGAGGTGATGCAGCCATTCTTTCACCCAGGTTTTACCGTTGCTGCCGGTGATGGCTACCACATCGCCTTCAAATCCATTCCTCCACGATTCGGCCAATTTCTGCAAGGCCGCTAAGGGTGAATCCACTTCTAAAACCGTGGCGTCTGCCAAGGCCGGAATTCGTTGACCTTTTTGCACCACAAAATGGCGTACGCCGGCTTCCCAGGCTTCTTCCAAAAAACTGTGGCCGTCTCGTTTACCGCTGAGGGCAAAAAAGAGGGCATGTTGGGGGTCTAGGATTCGGCGGGAATCGTAGGCCAGTTCACGGATGAGTTTGTCGTGATCGGCTTTGCTGCCGAGCAGGTGTGCGATATGCGATAGGGCGAAGGCCATTGATACAAAAATGACCAAATCCCGCGGCAATTCCTATCGGGCTAGATGCCGTTTTCTTCCAGCGCTTTCGCAATTTGTATTATGGTATTTCCTTCCACCAAATACGACTTGAAGCCCAGTGCTTTGGCGGTAGCGATATTGTCGGGCAAATCATCGAAATAGGCCGTCTCTTCCGGCTTAATGCTTGCTTCTTCCATTACCTTTTGAAAGGCTTCCGGTTCCGGTTTGCGGTGGCCGATATGATGGGAGTAAAAGGCCTGGTGGAAGAGCGAGGCCATGTTCGGGTAGCCGTAGGATTGAAATATACGATCACAACCAGCCTCGTGGAGCTCGTTTATATTGCTCAGGGCCAATACCGTGAAATTCTCTTTGAGCGATTCAAGCAAGTGCAACCGTTCCGGTGGCACAGCTCCCAGCATGGCATTCCAGGCTTGGGTAAATTCATTGGGCGACATCTCGATGCCTGCCAATTCGATGTTCTCTTGAATGAAATCGGCCGCTGAACATTCTCCCCTTTCAAAGCGCGTTAAGGTGAGCGCTTGGCTGTGTCCGGTAAACCAGGTATCGCTGCCGGCTATCCCCAGTTCTTTAAATGCCGTTCGGGTTCTATTGGGATAAATATCCAGGATAACGCCGCCAATGTCAAAAAGAAAGTTCTTCAAAGCCATAGGGCGAAGGTAGTTAGAAGGTGTTGGGAATTCATTTCATTTAGTTCGTTAATCAACTCACCAAAGCCAGAACTTCCACCATTTTACATAGCTCTTGATGAATTCTCTTAGTTCTACAATTTCACTTTCTGTCGTCTCTTTGCTGCGGGCGCATAGGTTGGTGTACATTTGGGTTAATTTACTTGGCACTTTTCCTTTCAGGAAATGGGGCATTCTGGAATCGTAAAGCATATACCTTTTTCCTAGTTCCATTAGAAACCCGCAATCTCCGCCGCCTACTCCAGTAACTATTTCAATGGTATCCTTCGCATTTATCGTATTCGATTTGTAGACTGTGTCCACACGGAATGAATAAACGTGAACAGAAAAACTATCCTTTAAATCAATAGGTTCTGGAACTCTTCTTAATGAAATAGAGATAAGCTCACCTTCCAGAATATGCTCGCTACCTTTATATTGAGCTTCAATTGCACTGTTTCCAATACAACCGCAGGCATACACTCGTTGCGAGGTCATAGTCACACATAGAAAAGAAAGTAGGGCGAATAGTAGGTTGAGGTAAAGACTCTTTGGTTTCATGTTGATTATATGAGATTGGGTCATTGCTTTACCAACTTTGTAAATCACAATTTACTTTTTGTGTCTGCTGTTCCAAACAATCAAGCGGTAAGATAATCTTTGGATTATTCATTCCATGTCTGCCCCGTATTTTTAGCACAACACCGCAAATCCTTTTTTGCGTATGCCCTCTTAAATCAACACCTCGATAAAAAACAGATAAGACATTACAGCTCCTAGCATTACGAACATAGAAAGTAAAACCAGTTTTGGCTTGAGTTGTAAGTCGAAGAGCAGCATCACAGACGGCATAAGCAGGGCTTCTGCCCGGTAACGGCTCAAGTTGCCGCCTACTGTCCACGGGAACCAGAAATAGGCTGAGATAAATACTATAATCAGCAGATAGAGTGGGTTTTGGTACTGTTTTCGTTTGAAAAAGCGAATCATCAGCCAAGCATAACCGATGAGGACCAATGTAGATTGAAGTACATCCGTGTTCTTGAGTACCAAGCCTCCGGAGAGGAACGCATACATCTCATACATTCTTCGAATTGGGAAATGTAAACCATGTCCGTATTTCGCTTGGACCAAGATAAAAGCTTGCCAATTGCCCACGCTTATGTGGAAATAGTAAAATACCCCGAGCACGGCAAGGAGACCGGACAGCACCGGAATAGACGCCGTAGCTAAACTTTTCCAGCGTCCTGTTTTCCAATTCATCACCACTTGATGCAGGGCCAAAACGCAGGCTAGGAGGAATCCGGTTGGATAGAATACCGAACACAAGAAAACCGGTAAGGCCGTCAGGGCATAAGCCTTAGACAGTTGAAGTCTAAAAGACCAAAGGCAAAAGAATACGACAGCCGAAACCGGAAATACCGCCATGTAATAAACAGAGCCAAAGAAGAAGGCCGCCATCAAGAGATTTACCGCATTGTTTAGGGTAATCTGTTCGAGTTTCATCAAACGGGCTACCTGGTAAAGCGATAAAAAGAAACACATCAGCGCAATGAGCCAAGCACTGAATATAGGGTTACCAATCAAGGATGAAAGCACATAAATCAGGATTGGATAACCCGGAAACCAGCCTGAATTACCACAAAAATCTTTGGAGTCTTTCGGGAAGTCCGTTATTTCTGAACAAGGTAAAAAGTTATAGCCTTCTTGAGCGATGCTGATGTAATGCGTGGAATCAAAATGTTTCCATGTAAGGGGATCCCAATAGGCCAGGTCTGCTATTTGTGGCAGGAGCAGGTAAATCCCTTGAACCACAGCAAAAACCAGTAGTGTCAGTTTTAAAGACCCAAATTTACCCGTTTGCATGCTGCGACGAATATCCGTGAATTCAGAAAGAAATGGAGGATAAATCTGAGTCAATAACTCGCCCACAGCCTAATTCCAAACTAAAAAAGCCGCTAGATAGCGGCTTTTCTTGTGGGCCCAACAGGGCTTGAACCTGTGACCCTCTGATTATGAGTCAGATGCTCTAACCAACTGAGCTATAGGCCCATGATGAATTGCTTCACCAAGGCTGCGAAATTAATACAAAATCTCTTCTTCTCTTAATGCTTTGGTAAGTCGACAAAAAATGTGCTCCCTTGGCCCTCTTGGCTTTCAAAACGAAGGCTGCCGCCATGGTCTTCTACAAGCTGTTTGGAGATGTACAATCCAATGCCATAGGTCTTTTCTCCTTCCGTTCCCGGTCTTTTGGCTTCCGAAAGCATATCGAATACCTTGTCTTTCAGGTCGTCTGGAATGCCAATGCCCGAATCTTTAAACTGCACACACACGCGATCTCCTTGATCTATAATCGACACTTCGATGCTCGCACCTTCTTCGCTAAACTTCAATGCGTTGGATAGCAAATTGGTGAACACGCGCCACATCTTTTCTTTGTCTATCGCTACGGTGATGGCCTTTCCAACAACGCGGATTTGCTGCTTTTTCTCCTCCGCTCTCAACTGCATAAAGCCCGCGCAGTACTGGGCCAACTCGAGCAATGGATATGGCTTTTTTTCTAGCAAATGGCCTTTATCCGGTCTTAGGTTAAGCACGTCTTCCATAAAGCCGAGCGAATCTTTGGCTAGGCGTTCGATCATAGCTATGTATTCCTGTTTTTGAACCGCGGAGCTTTCTTCTGCTTGCGCTAAGCTGCTTAGTGAAACAATGCTGCTAACCGGACTGCGCAAGTCGTGTGCGATAACACGTATCACTCGGCGGTATTCCTCTTGGCTAGCCCGCAAGGTATCCATTGTCAAGTTCAGCTGTTTGTTTTGTTCCTCCTTGTCTGCATAGAGTTGGTTAAGCAACTGAATGTTTCTATTGGAAACAAGGAGGCTTCTTCGAATCAAATACACAATAAGCAATAGAAAAACAGAGAGGACCAACGACAAAACCAAAAGTAAATTTTTGGTATGCTCCCTTTCCTTTAATTCTGTGAGTCGGTCCTTTTGTTGAACGTTTTCGATGATACGTTTGTAATCTACCCCATCTATGCCCTTTCGCAGTGCAGTCAGCGAATCACTTTTTGCCTGGTAGCGTTTGTAGTAAACGAAGGCTTGTTCTTTGTCGCCAATCGCCTCAAAGTAGCGACTCTTTGCCCTGCACATGCGAATAGCCGCATCTTTGTTTGTGTGAACGATAGGTAAAAGCGAAAGGCTGTCAAGTTTGCTTTTCAGCTCAGTAATTCGTCCGCTTTCCAAGAGCAAATCGGCATACTTCAATTCTGTGAAGAACGCATCGCGGTTGTCGTAGTTCTTTTGCGCATTGGTAGCGATAGAGGCTTGAAACAAGTGTTCGGCTTGCTCAAGGTGTCCAAGGCGCAGCGCCGATTCCCCATAATTTCCTTTGATCACCGCTACGGCTAAATTGATAAAAGACTGATCTCGTGGAAAACGGCTTCTCCCCGAAGCAATGAAGTCCAGGGCCTTTTGGTAAAACACCACGGCACTGTCGTGCATGCCCAGCTTACTATAGGAGATGCCACAGGAATTGTACATCGCTTGCAAGCTGATAAATTTCTTTTGATACAAGGTGTCTGAGCAATGCTTTACCTTGTCTATCGCCTTTCGGTAATAGTTGAGCGCATCACCGTAATCTTCCTTTCTATACAAAACCGCTCCTATGCTGGAATAGACCTCCGCCGCGGAGCAGGAATCCAGGTACTTTTCGCTTAACAGTTCAGCTTGGTAATAGGCGGTTAGCGCTTCCGAGTAATGGTATAACTCTCGAAGCATATAACCTCTTGAAATTAATCCATGAACGTATTCATCTTCTGCCCCGGGGATGTCTTGCGTTGCCATAATCTGGCTATCGGCATACAGCAAAGCCGTTTCGCGGTCTTCCAAGTCTTTGTAATACCAACACTTCAGATCATGCTTTTGGAAGTAATCTAGAGGCTTAGGTTTTTTGATGCTGGCAAATGCCTCGTCGACTAGGTTGATGATGCTATCGCGTTGAAGTGAATTGCGGTGAAAGCGTATCTCTTCCATTCGCTTTTGAAAAGCGGGTGTAGACAGGCTGGTTTCAGGCTGACAGGACCACCCGAACCAAAGCAGACAACAAAAACCGAAGAGTGCGCGTGTGTTCAAATGTTGTTGGCCAATTCGCAAAAAAAGCGATTTCGTCTCTGAATTTTCAACTGCCTGAATCAGAAGGCATAAAAAAACCCCGAATGCCGGGGTTTCCGATTCATCAGCTGCAGCGCTCAGTCGCAGGCATAGTTTAGGTTGATGTTCCCTAAAAAGCCTAAGGAAATTTGAATTGGATAACCGCTCGCATTGTAAGCATACGAATAGCGTAAATCCGATTCTTTCGACCACGACTGGGTTTGGCTGTTGTAAGTCTCCACAATTTCACGTGTGCGGTTGTTAGGCGAAAGGATTACAGGCTCATCGCTCAAAATCACATCAAAGCCTTTTGCTACCTTTTTCGTGTCGTATTCATAGGTATAGCGCTCACTATTTTCCCAACCGCCAACACCATCGCTTAGTTGGTAGGTCACCGACTTCACATTACCGAGTGCGTCGTAGGTATAGATGCGTTTGGATTCGTCTATACCGTTGCTCGACTCCACTATACTGGTAATTCTATTGCCCGTGTAGGTTGGAATGCCGGTATGCTGTAACTCGAGGGTGCCGTTATTTTTGAAGAAGAATTCCAGCTTGGTCAGTTTGGAACCAGACCAGGTGTATTCCGTTTTGGCGTTGATGTCGTTAGCGTTATCGCCTTCGAAGCTTTCTTCTTTGATCAGCTCTCCGTTGGCATTGTAGTGGTAGAGTGCGCCTTCCGAGTCTGTGCCGGTAGACGAAATATAGCTTGCCAGTTGTTTCTGGGCTGTGTAGCTCAGGGTCATGCTGGCATTTAATCCATAAACAACACCTTGAGCCGATATCACACGACAGGTACCGCCATTGACTGCTTCATCATTCGGCGAATCGTCTTTTGAACAGGCGCTGAATCCGACTACCATAGCCAGAACAGCGAAGTGTATGATGTTTTTCATATCTGGTATACAACTACTCATTATTCGAGGTTCAAATCCATGTGTTCTATTTGCGGTTCCGCCGAAACGGATTTGAGGCTATCGCTCAACAAAGCCTTTTCTAGCAGCACTGAACAGGCAAAGGTCACAAACAAACCCAATAGAATAAGCACTTTCATATTCCGGTTGCTGCTTCTGGAGGAGTATTTACTTGCTTTCATTGGACTTAAGACAGCCAAGTCTCTTTAAACCCCTAGTTCAGCTATTTTTTTTCATAACAGCCTGTAAACCCGGGCTCTGAGCCTAAACGTTTCGATTCCCAATCCTGAAAACGCCGGGAATGAAAACCTGAGGCGCTATGCAAACAAAGTAGGCTGTTTTTTTAAGCTTTCCATAAACCTTACCCGGAAACACCTGGCTCAGCCTATCGTTTTCAGTTAAAACCGCAGCTTGGCGTTAATGGTGAACGTCTTCGTTGTTCAAGATACTCAGGTAGGAGTAATACCGACTTACTTCTATCTCTTCAGACTCCAATGCCGCCAGAATAGCACAGCCGGGCTCCTCAACATGAAGGCAGTCGTTGAATTTACATTGCCCCAGGCGGGCTTTCATTTCAGGGAAAAAGTGACTAAGCTCTGATTTTTCCATGTTCACCACGCCAAAGTCTTTGATGCCGGGCGTATCTATCAGTCGGGTTTGATCGGCTAACAGAAACATTTCGGCAAAGGTGGTGGTGTGTTTGCCTTTGTTCGAGTAGGCTGAAATTTCACCGGTTTTTTGTTGAATGGACTCGTCGAGCGCATTCAAGAGGGTAGATTTCCCAACGCCTGAATGGCCTGAGAACAAGCATGTCTTAGCCTGAATTTTTGAGCGAAGCAAGTTCATGTTGGTGCCGCGAATGGCCGAAACCTGAAGGCATTCATAGCCAACCGCTTCGTAGATTTGCTCGTAAAGTTGGAGGAGCTGGCGGGCTTCTTCTTGGTAGATATCGATTTTATTGAACACGATTAGAGCCGGAATATGGTAAGCCTCCGCCGTCACCAAAAAGCGATCAATAAAACCAGTAGACGTAGCCGGGGTAGCCATGGTCACCACCAAAACGGCTAGGTCGAGATTTGCCGCAATAACCTGCGTTTGTTTGGAGAGGTTATTGGATTTTCGGATGATGTAGTTCTTTCGCTCGTAGATGTGGTGAATCAGCATTTGACCTTCTTGTCCTTCCGGCTCGGCCTCTACCTCATCACCTACTGCTACGGGGTTGGTTGATTTGCTGCCCTCTAGCCTCAATTTACCGCGCATCCTGGCTTGCACTTCTTCTCCTTCCGGAGTGAGTAGCGTATACCAAGAGCCGGTCGACTTTGTGACTAGGGCTTTCATGCTAAAAAACTTCGCTTGCTACACGGTAGGTTGCTTCAGACTTGCCCATCGTATAGTAATGCAGCACAGGAACACCGGCCTTTTTTAACTCTTTGCTTTGTGCGATGCACCATTGGATTCCGGCTTCCTTAACCTGCTCTGCTGTTTTAGCTTTTTCAACATCTTCCACCAAGTCTTCCGGTAGATCGATGTGGAATATCTTAGGCAAAATGAACAACTGCTTTTTGGTGGCTAAAGGTTTTAATCCCGGTATGATAGGCACCGTGATACCGTTGGCTCTGGCTTGCTCTACAAACTCAAAATACTTGCTGTTATCGAAGAACATCTGCGTCACAATGAATTCAGCGCCAGCATCGATTTTCTTTTTCAGAAAACTTAAATCCGACTTCAAATTGGGGGCATCTTGGTGTTTTTCAGGGTAGCCGGCCACGCCAATACAGAAATTGGTGGGGTTGGCATTCTTCAGTTCTTCATCGAGGTAGATGCCTTTGTTCATTGCCCTAACCTGGTTTACCAGTTCGAGCGCATTGCTGTTTCCTCCTTCTTCCGGCACAAACATGGCATCGCCCTTCAGGTTATCGCCTCGTAAAGCCAAAACGTTATCGATCCCTAAAAAGGCCAAGTCGATGAGGGCGTTTTCCGTTTCTTCTTTGTTAAATCCGCCGCAAATGAGGTGAGGCACTGCATCAATCTGATATTTATTCATCAGAGCGGCGCAAATTCCAACCGTTCCGGGGCGCTTACGTGTGGCAACCTTATCAAAGCCGCCATCCGGCCTTTCGCGTAAAACGTATTCTTCCCGGTGATAGGTAACGTCGATGAACTTCGGATTGAAATCCATCAAAGGATCAATACCTGCATACAATGTTTCAATGTCGTTTCCCTTGAGAGGCGGTAATATCTCGAAGGAGAATAAGGTCCCTTCGGCTGAATTGATGTGGTCAATTATTTTCATGAATCACAACAAAAATAGGATTTCACCCGCATAGCTGGTGTGGCGAAGTGGATTTCCTTTGCCTTGCCCTTGGAGATAGTTAGCGAATAGGGATAAATTGTCTGTTTTACGTCATATCTTTATACATCCATGCTCAATGTTAAAACCTTTTGTAAAACGAAGTATCTTCACACTCTAAAGCCATGAAAAGTATTCTTGCACTTGCTTTTACCCTCTTACTCTGCGCCTGCGGACCCGGAGGAGATCCTCCTTTTGAGAACAACTCCAGCTATACGCCCGTTCTGATGGAACGCGCAAACCTAGAGGCGGCCATCAAAGTAGAAGGTCCCGCAGCCTTGAAAGAAACAGGGAAGATTTACGCCTATGGAAATTACATTTTTGTTTCTGAGCTCCACCAAGGCATTCATATCATCAACAACAGCGACCCGACCAAGCCCATCAACGAGCGCTTTATCATTATTCCGGGGGCAGTGGATATGGCCGTGAAAGGCAATCGCTTGTATGCCGACAATGCGGTGGACCTTCTCACGTTTGATATTAGTGATTTAGCGAATATCCGTTTGCTGGATCGCAAGCGGAATGTGTTTCCCGATATGATTCCACCGGATGTTTTGGAAATTCCGGAGATGTACAATGAAAGCAACAGACCGGCTAATACCATCATCATTAATTGGACGAAACCATGAAAAAGCACCTTAGCCTCCTCTTCTTTTCCTTGTTGCTTTTTGCCTGCGAGAAAAGTTTAGATTCACCCGCATCACAGAATATTGGCTCTGAGGGTATTGGTCAGGGCGGTTCCTTGGCCCGTTTTGCTATTGTTGGCAATTCCTTGTTTACGGTAGACCACCAATCGCTCAATCAATTTGAACTGGATGGATCCGGTATCCCAAGCAACCCCAACAGCCGCTACATAGGCAATGGCGTTGAAACCATATTTCCGATGAACAATTACTTGTTTATCGGCACCATTTCCGGGATGCACATTTACGATGTGTCCAATTCAGCCTTTAACCACCTGAGCACAACCAACCACATTCGGTCTTGTGATCCGGTGGTGGCCAATGACAGCTTAGCCTTTTTAACTTTACGTACCAATGCCGCTCTCGGTCGTTGTATGCGTGGCGTGAATCAATTGCAGGTATACGATGTGAAAAATGTGGTGGATCCCCAGCAGATTGCTTCGTTGGATATGAGTTCACCCATGGGGCTTGGTCTTTTCCAAGATCATTTATTTGTTTGCGATAACTCCATGGTGAAAGTGATAGACTACAGCCTTCCAAATTTTCCTAAACTTAGAACCTTTATGAACTTACCCAATGTGTTTGATGTGATTCCGCTTCAAAACCATCTGCTCTTTCTTACCCCGGATGCGATTTACCAATACGGGTATAGTAACACGACCTTTCAATTCATCAGTAAACTAAATAATGACCTATGAAAACCTACAAACTAATCCTTGGGCTGATTTTGGTTTTGCTTTTTAGCCAGACTGCCTTCAGCCAAAAAGACACCACAGAGCCGAAGTTAGGCAAAGGGTATTTTTCCATTTCGCCCTTTCATTTTATTTCCAACGGACTCAAACTTGAGTACAACGTGCCTCTAAAAAACGGCAACCTTTTTTATGTTTCGCCCGAGTTTTACAGCGGGAAGCTAGGCTTGGTTGACTCCGGCAGGGTTGCCGGTATTGGCGTGAATACGGGGATAAAATACGTGTTCAGCCATATCCAAAAAAGGCAAGAACACAGTGTGAATTACTTTGCTTTCGGCGTGGAAGGGAACTATTTTAACGTAGAAGCCTCCGGAAACATTTGGGTGAACAAAATCGTGAATAACCAATCTGTTTTAGTGTTGGAAAGAAGGCCGGTAAATCGCCAGTATACGCGCTTGGGTATGCAGGTGCTTTTTGGCACGATGCGTTATGATGAGTCGCGTTTTTTCTACGAGCTGGCTGCCGGAGCTGCATTGAGGCATTCCATCAACCGGTTTACGGAAGGTTACACACCTAATGAACTTGAAGACGAGTTTCCTTGGAGTTACGGATGGAGCGGCATTTCACCGCTGATCTATTTCAAGTTGGGTGTTGTACTTCGCTAGACTACCCATTTGCAAACGCTTTTTTTAAGGGTCCTTCGGGACTCTTTTTTATTCCTGCCCCTTTCGTCTCAACTCCAAGACCGCTGAACTCTGCAAATCCGATTTCATTCTGATTTGGTAGTTCTGTTTTCCGTCCATTACCCTTATCTCATAGGTATTAGGTCGGATTTTTCCTTCATTCAACGCATGCACTACCAGCCGGTTAGTGCCCGGTTTAAGTTTCAATTTCAAGCAACTCGGTGTTTTGTCGAGTCCAATGGGTTCGCCCACCAACTTGTTGTTCCACATCAGCACAATGCTATCGCCATCCACGGTTTGATCATCCAGAAAACAAAATTCAATGCTGTCTTCCCGCACTTCTAAAATCTCCGGCTCTTTTAACGTTCGATCCGATAAGGTTTGCAGCGGATCTATATGAACGTGTTTAAGCGATGATGCAGGCCCCTTGGTTCTCCCGGTGAGGCGCTGGAAATTGTACTTCATCACCAAGCGTAAGGTTGAGGCCGAGCTTTCTATGCCCTCGCCCAGCTTATTATCAACTCCAATGTAGGTATGGTCCAAGATATTCTCCCAACCGTGGTAATAGGCCAGCTCAAAAGACAGTTTGCCATCTTTCCCCATGTAGGCCATTTCTAGTCCGCCCCCCAGCAGTGGATACATCTTCGGACTCGATTGGATATCCACCACCTTATTGCTTTTCACTTGAGAATAGGCATAGTTCAATGAGCCTCCGTAATTGAATTTGAGCGTCCAGAACGTGCCTAGCCATTTATAGCGACTGAAGTATACCGGAAAGCACCAATTTCGGTAGCTGATGAGAGAGCTGACGCTGCTGGCTGAAAGGACTTTGTAACCACGACTGCCGAATTCTGTTCCGATATTGAAGCTGTGGCGTTCGTTTAAGTAGGCTTCTAGAATCAAACCATAAGCAAACTTTCTAGCGAGACTTTGCCAGAAGTTTCGTTCTACATCCGGCCAGCCATCCAATACCGAATAAAGTGGGTAGATTGTATTCACCCCGGTTTTGTTATCCGGTGAGACAACTTGGGTGCTTCCGTTTTCAAACCGGGTACCGAAGGTAACGGTGGGCGACATGCTAAAATAGAGGTTGTATCCCTTTTGGGCAGAGCCGATGGAGGCAAAGCCGAGCAGTATCAAAAGGAGCGTGTACAACCTCATAGCTAGTAAACGTACTACAAGGTACAAAGGGTTTGAACCTAGACTAAAGATAAATTCGACCGACTTAAACTTCCTGGCCTTCGTTCTTCATCTTCTCGGCATTTTCAGCCAATTGAAGCTGATCCAAAATTTCTTGAATCTCTCCGTTCATCACGGCGTCTAGGTTATACAAAGTCAGTCCTATGCGGTGATCTGTTAAACGACTCTGAGGGAAGTTATAGGTTCTGATTTTGGCCGAGCGATCTCCGGTGGTGACCATTGTCTTTCTCCGGCCTGCGATGCTTTCCAAATGCTTTTGCAATTCCATCTCGTACAACTTAGTACGAAGCATGGTCATCGCTCTTTCCCGGTTACCGAGCTGGGAACGTTCTACCTGGCACACTACTACAATACCGGTTGGCTTGTGCGTGAGCTGTACCTTGGTTTCTACCTTGTTTACGTTCTGTCCGCCCGCACCCCCTGAACGGGACGTTTGCAATTCAATATCTGCCGGATTCAACTCCACATCCACTTCTTCGGCTTCAGGTAAAACAACCACGGTAGCGGCTGAGGTATGCACCCGACCTTGGGTTTCCGTTGCCGGAACACGCTGTACGCGGTGTACGCCCGATTCAAATTTGAGCACACCGTAGGCGTTCTCTGCCTGCACTTCAAAAATGATTTCCTTGTAGCCCCCCATGGTACCTTCTGTAAAGTCGACCACTTCGGTTTTCCAACCGCGGCTGTCGCAGTAGCGGGTATACATGCGGTATAGGTCGCCGGCAAAAATAGAAGCCTCATCGCCACCCGTACCGGCGCGAATTTCGACCTGAGCGAACTTGGCATCTTCCGGGTCTTGTGGAATAAGCATAATGCGGATTTCGTCTTCCAAGGCGATTTTGTTTTCGCTCAAGGTATCAATCTCTTCCTTGGCCATTTCCCGCATCTCCGGGTCCTTTTCAGAGCGTAGGATTTCCTTAGCACTTTCCAGGTTATCTACCAGGTTTTTGTATTCCTTGTATTTCTCCACCACGGGAGTCAGGTCTCGGTATTCCTTGTTGAGCTTGGCAAAACGCTTCATATCGGAAGTGGCTTCGGGGTCTCCCAAAGAAACTTCTACGTCTTCCCAACGGCGTTTGATGGCCTCCAGTTTATCCAGCATAAGGCCGCAAATTTACGTTTTAGTTGGGAGTTTGTATTGAATGTGTACTTCTCAATTCAATTGAATTGAGATGCCGATAACCGAATGCAGATTGCGTTGCAATTGTTGAGTATCCCATCGCTCTGAATAGGTTCTGCTCCAATCTGAATATCCTGTATAGCCGGAAGAAAATGGCGAATAGTCGACTTGAATAAAGGGTTGAATTCGGCGCAGCACCTTATAACTATACCGGAAGCCTGTATGCCAAGCCAGCACTTGCTCCTTTGTTTCTGATACCACGAAACCGGGTTCTTCGTAAACCACATCACGTTTGGACTTTACTTGAGTGAAGTTGACTCCATTCACCCACTCCAATGAATGCTTCTGGCTATTAAGTAGATTAAAGCCCAACTCGAGGTATGTTTTAAATCTTGTGGCGTAGTGGCGATAAGGTGTTGTATTTCCCATTCCGCATTCTGGATCTCCGGCGAAAAAAGAACTCTTCTCACTCTTCATATCGCCGATTCCAAGCTCAAGTCTGAACTTATTGGTTTTGGCCTGTATAGCAAATTGAGGCGCATAGCTCCAATACTTTGATGTTAAAGTTCGAAATGAGGGTGGGCCATAATTAACCGCTAAGCCGGGATTTAAGGCGATTTGGACCTGAGCCGAGCTTGCAGTTGCCGTCAATAAAAATGTGCCCAGAAAGGTCAAGAGGAGGATTTTGACTTTCATAGTTTGAAGATACAAAATGAATCCCAAGAACTCTTTTTCTAATCGACAAAGAAATTCTTGAGATTCAATTAACCAAACATCATTTCATTAGGCCTTTCAAACTAAAAGACTCTAGAAAGCAACCCTCGCTTAAAATTCAATTTTATAGAAGGGCGTATCCGTGGATATTGCCGGGTGAATAGTAATCGTCTTCTTATAATTGAGTGCCGTGTCTTTGAAATACACCCAATAGGTCAGAGGTCTCTCTGACAATGGATATCTACTCATCAGGATTGTTGTGTCTACCCCACCGTAAAAAGTTTCGTAGCTAAAATTAACCTTCTGTCCTCCCGAGTTTCCAACTACGCGTAAGGTATAATAGGCATAGGGCACCAGAGAAATGTTTTGTGTTTTCTTTCCATTTCTGGTAAATGTAATCTCGTCTCCATACATATGGTCCATATAGTCGTCTGCTTTTGCATACATCCGATAGTAGCATTCCTCAGCATTCGCCTGAAAGCTGAATGAGTAGTTTCCGTTTGCGTCCGCTTCAAGTTGTACCGCGTATTTCGCCGTGCCAGAAAATCCTCGTGTCGTTTCTATCACACGTATCTTTGCATACGGAACACCCTTGCCTGTTGATGCATCCACAACTTGTCCGGTAATGGTAAACTGACCTTTGTAGTCGAGAATTTCTTTGTCTTTGCTGCAAGAACTCAAAAAAAGCAGTGCGCTGAAATAAATTAGAATCTTGGTTATCATAGGATTATTTTATTGTAAAACTAAGCTATAAACCGGGCCTTTTTACTTAGTCAGTAAAGTGTGACACAAACATGACAGTCAGCTGAATATTACACTCAATAGTGCAGTTAACGTGAACATTTAGCTAGCCCTTGTAGGTGAGGGCCTTGAATGCTTCCCCATCCGTAGCCGTGAAGAAATAGCGCTTTAACTTTCATCTTAAAACTCTATCAAATGGTAAATCGTATCGTGCGGAGGGGGGGGGACGGTTTTAAAAGATGACTTAATGTTCTTAGATGTATCTGAGTAATAGATTAAATATGGAAATTCCCATTCATATAAAGGAGTAACGTGCCTAGTATAAAACGTATCCGATCCTGAATAATAATAACCTCCCCCTCCACTGATGAATATTTCTTTCCCTCCTTTATTTCCCTTGATTTGTAAGGTAACATACCCGTGTGGCAACAATGAAACATTCTGTGTTTTCTTCCCATTTTTAGTGAACGTGATTCTGTCACCACCCTCCGTCATTTCAAAATATTTGGTCGCAGAAGCTACCAGCTCATAATTATTCTCTTCCGCATTGGCATTAAATGTTAAGGAGAAATTTCCCTCCGCGTCTGTGCGGAGGGAAACAAGGGTTTTACCCCCTAGGTTACTGCTCAATTCTCTTCTGCGCTCTACCACGCCCACCAAGGCTTGGCTTATGCCCTTTCCTGTTATTTCATCTACTACCTTTCCAGTTATGGTATATTCCCCCACATAATCCGGTACTTCACGGTCTTTGCGGCAAGAGAAAAGTATTATAAGGTAGCAGAGTAGAAATAGCGCTTTAACTTTCATTTTAAAACTCTATCAAATGGTAAATCGTATCATGCGGAGGGGGGGGAGGGGGAGAAGCCGCTCCTTTATACTCTAATTCGCCGTTTAATTTGTAAACGAAATAGTTTATTGTCAAAGGAAAATTTGGCCTTCTAACGAGTGTTTTGAATGTGTCAACTCCACTATAATAAGGCCCCCCTCCTCCATTAATGTTCAACTTTCCTCCTCCCTTATTTCCCTTGATTTGTAAGGTAACATACCCGTGTGGCAACAATGAAACATTCTGTGTTTTCTTCCCGTTTTTTGTAAACGTAATTCTGTCGCCACCTTGGGTCATTTCAAAATAATACCAGGCAGAAGCTACTAATTCATAATTATTCTCCTCGGCATTGGCATTAAATGTTAAGGAGAAATTTCCCTCCGCGTCTGTGCGGAGGGAAACAAGGGTTTTACCCCCTAGGTTACTGCTCAGTTCTCTTCTTCGCTCTACCACGCCCACCAAGGCTTGGCTGATGCCCTTTCCTGTTATTTCATCTACTACTTTTCCAGTTATGGTATATTCCCCTACATAATCCGGTACTTCACGGTCTTTGCGGCATGAGAAAAGTATCAGAAGGTAGCAGAGTAGAAATAGCGCTTTAACTTTCATTTTAAAACTCTATCAAATGGTAAATCGTATCGTGCGGAGGGGGGGGAGGGAGAATGATTGTCTTCTTATAGTTTTTACTAGTGTCTAAGAAGTCAACCCAATATGTGAAACTTACGTCCGTCTTTGGGCTATTAACCAAAGTCGAATTCGTGTCAACGCCGCTATAGTATCTGCCACCGCCTCCATCTCCATTAATATAAACAGATTTCCCCCCTTTATTTCCTTTAATTAAAAGTGTCACATAACTCTCTGGTAACAATTGAACATTTTGATTTTTCTTCCCGTTTTTTGTGAACGTGATTCTGTCACCACCCTGCGTCATTTCAAAATAATACCAGGCAGAAGCTACCAGCTCATAGTTGTTATCGTCAGCATTGGCATTAAATGTTAAGGTGAAGTTTCCCTCCGCGTCTGTGCGGAGGGAAACAAGGGTTTTACCCCCTAGGTTACTGCTCAATTCTCTTCTTCGCTCTACCACGCCCACCAAGGCTTGGCTGATGCCCTTTCCTGTTATTTCGTCTACTACCTTTCCAGTTATGGTATATTCCCCTACATAATCCGGTACTTCACGGTCTTTGCGGCAAGAGCTACAAAATACGAGTAGACTGAAAAAAAATGTGATATATGCTTTCATGGTTCTGGCGAGTAACGTGTTAATCGCCTTATAAAACTAAGTGAAAAATCCGGGTCTTCTCCCAAGCCACAATGGCGAGATACAAATTTGACATTTAAATGACATGACTACTGAAACACCTGGCAATTCGCGTTACAAGCCCAGGATAACAAGGTCTAGTTAAACGTCAACAGACTAAACGCCTCCCCATCAAATACCCCATAGGTATTGTAACGAATCCAGTCGCCAAGGTTGATGTATCGGCTGGTTTCTGAAACCGGTTTGTCTAGGGGCAAATGGCGGTGACCAAAAACGAAAAAGTCAAAATGCTCTTGAGCGAGGATCTCTTTGCAGTAGATCATGAGCCATTCTTTGTCGTCGCCCAAATACTTCGCATCACTATCGCCATTGGCGTGTCTACTCCGGCCTGAGAAATAATTCGCTAAACCAATGCCCCAGCTGGAGGGCAGCATAGAAAAGAGGATTTGACAAAGCCGATTGCGGAATACCTTTTTAATGAATTTATAGCCGTGATCACCCGGGCCTAGGCCGTCGCCATGGGCCAGGTAGAAGCGTTTGCCATTCCATTCACGGGTAATCGGGGCATGGTATACCGGACAATTCAACTCCTCTTCAAAATACCCGAACATCCACATGTCGTGGTTACCTGTAAAAGCCGATAGCTTGATTCCTGCATCGCTCAATTCAGCCAATTTGCCCAGCAAGCGCGTATAACCCTTCGGTACGGTGTGTTTGTATTCAAACCAAAAATCGAAGATATCGCCCATCAGCCAAATCTCGGCGGCATCGCTTTTCACCTCATCCAACCAACGTACGATGCGTTTTTCTCTTTCTAGCGAAGCCTCTTTGGAAGGAACACCCAAGTGGAAATCGGAAGCGAAATAAATTTTTTTACCCGCGGGCAGCGACATGCGTTCAAATTACGGTGGAAGCGGTGAGAAAAGCAAAGGCCATAGGCGGAGGGCATGGAGCGGAGGGCGGAGAGCATGGAGCGGAGGGCGGAGGGCGAGGGGTGATTAATGATGGAGGTCTCCCGTTGGGGCAGAAAATTTTCTGCCCCAACGGGAGGAATATCGATTGGGTTTAGTTATGAATTGTGAGGGTTGAGTTTTGAATGACCCCTCTCTTTAATTTGTCTTAATCTGCAGCACTGGATTTTCTCCCGATGTACTATTATCGGGACCCGTATACCGAGGGCAGAGCTTAAAACTTCAATACCTCGTCTTTATCCCATAAGCCCCAGTAGGCGCCTACTTTGCCTTCATCGCCTACCTTCCAGGATTCATCAAAAGAGGAAAAATAGAACATCGCTATATCTTCTGAATCCGACCAGTTTTGTGCGTCGATGAAGTACTTGAGGAAATTGCGTTCAGAAGCGATAGAGCCCTCAAAGGCACCGCCATCGCTAGGCCAGCCTGTTTCGGTAATTATGACCTGCTTTCCGGCTCCGGCTGCTTTCGCTTGGTGGTACATGTCTTTCATGTAGGGTAGCGCATAATCGATTGGGCAGCCTTCCCAAAAAGGATAACAATTCGCTAAGATGACATCGCAGGCCTCGGTAATGCGCGGTCTATGGGAAAATTCATAGTAGGCATCCACGTAGCCCATTTGAATATTCGGAAAAGCGCTTTTGAAATCGTGCATGTACTCCAGGAGCTCGTCTTCTGTCAAGTCTTTGCGGTACATCACTTCGTTGCCAATAGCTGCAATATCCACCAAACCTTGGGCGGCCAAATTCTTCAGTCCCTTCATTTCCTCTGCGTTCTTTTCTTTGTCTGAACCCAACCAGGCACCCACCAAGGTTTTGATTCCGAATTCTTTGGCTATAACCGGAATAAGCTCATTTCCTTCAATGCAAGAGAAACTTCGAACCCATTGAATATACGGACTCAGAATTTTCATCCTTCTGCGTATCTGTCCTTCGCTGATGATATCACCGGGCTTTTGTCCGTCTTCGTACAAACTGAAACAGATGCCATGGAGACCAGATTCTAAAGTCCCGTTCGCATAGTCTTTTAATTCCTCCAGAGAGGTAGAAAGGTCGATTCCTGTGAGTGAAAGTCTTCTTTCAATGCGTTTTCCCATATCGCTATTGGTATTTTAATTTTTCATGTTTATCCCATAAACCCCATTTGCCGCCAATGGTTCCCTCTTCTTTCACCTTCCAAGATTCATCAAATGATGAGAAGTAGAAGAGCTCAACTTGCTCAGCCTTAGCCCAGTTCTGCGTATTCACAAAATACTGCATGCCGTTCTGTTCAGAAGGCACGGCTTCGTCTATGTTTTCACCGCCGTTCGGCCAGCCGGTTTCTGTAATCAGAACCTGTTTATCCTGGGCTATCTCTTTCACTAACCTGTACATCTGGTCGAGGTGCATGGTGGCTTGCTCTACCGCATAGCCCTCCCAGAACGGATAGCAGTTCGCTAGAAGCACATCGCAGACTTCTACCAAGTTAGGATGCTCCAGGTATTGGTAATAGGCATCCACATAGCCCACCGGAATGCCCGGCAAGGCTTCTTTCACTCGTTTGATATAGCCTATCAACTCAGCCTCCGTTAACTCTTCGCGAAGCAAAACTTCATTCCCTACAGCGGCTATATCTACTTGTCCGGCTTTGGCCAGTTTAATGAGCGATTTAATTTCGAGCTCATTCCGTTCTTTATCTCCGCTGATCCACGCTCCTGCCAAGGTTTTCAAACCTCGCTTATGAGCCGATTCCGGAATATATTCGTTACCGTCTGTGCACGAAAAAGAACGCACCCAGCTGGTATGCGGAGCGATGATATTCAGCCTTTGGTTGATCTGTTCTTTGCTCAATTTATCGCCAATAACCTGGCCTTCTCGGTAAGCCCCTAAACAAAGCCCGTGAACTTTGCCGTCGAGCGCTTTTTTGAATTGTGCCTTTGCCTGACTCATTGGCATAATAGCAAAGTCGAGGTCTGTTTTCAAGCGGATTTCGCCCGAGCCCGAACCAAATGATTTCAACTTATTGAGCGGGTAGGCCGATGGGGCCATTTTGCGCATCTTCCGCGCCTTCAGTTTGGCGCTAATCTCGGCCGAACGCTCTTCGTTCACATTGTAATTCCACATCACCACCAGGGCAATGGTGGTTCCGACAATAGGCAGTCCTGAGAAAAACAAGCGCAAGCCTGTTATGGCTCCTTCAGGTTGTTCTGCCAAGGCCGCATCAAAACCGATAAAGGATAAAATAGCGCCACTCGCTAAACCGGCAATGGCAAAGCCGAACTTCACCATCCACCAGTAGATGGCGCCAAAAATGCCTTCGCGACGTTTGCCCGTATTGAGTTCATCCAGGTCGATTACGTCTGCCGTCATAGACATCATCAGCGTGAACAAGCTGCCGATGCCAAAGGAGAAAAAGGGTAAAGCGAAAATGAAGAGAAAGGGTTTACCCGGGACCAATAAAAACCAAAGTAAGATATAGCCAATGATGGAGATGCCTTGGGAAACCAGGAAGGCGCGTTTTTTACCCAATTTCTTCGACATCCTGGCCACCACCGGGATAACCAAGAAGGTGGTCATCAAAGCGCCAATGCAGCCAAACAGGGTAGGCCAAATACCGGCTGCGCCGGCATCCCCTCCAAAAAGGTGGTAAACGATGATAAAGAAGGTAAAAGTGGCAACGGTGTTGAATGCGTTAAATATCAGGAAGGTAGCGATGCAAAGTTGTCTGAAGGCCTTGATTTTAAAGGCTTCTACAAATCCATAGAATATCTTGAATAAGCTGCTGCCCACCGTTTTCAGGTTCATCTCGGCATAGTCTTCATTCAGCGTCGATTGGCTCTTGATAAAGAAGGCAGGCACCATGGCGCAAAGCATAAAAATCACTCCGACCCAAACGGCCAAGGTACGGGTGGCTACTTCAGCTGAAGGAAACCATTCCGGATCATACATGATTACCCAGAACCAGGGGGCAATGACCCAAGCCCACTGACCAACCCACTGCGATACCGCCATGATGTTGGTCCGCTCGTGGAAATCGTCGCTCATCTCATAGCCCATCGCTACATAGGGCACACTGAAAATGGTAAGCCCAAGGTAGAATACAAAGGACCAAATCAAAAAATACGCGAAGTTGTATTCCACGCTATCCGTTCTGTAAAGCTGCCAAAGCAGGCTGAAAGAGATGCCCATAATCAAGGCTCCGATAAAAACATACTGTCTGCGTCTACCCCACCTTGAACGGGTATTGTCGGAGATAAAACCCATAATAGGGTCTGTGATGGAGTCGAAAATGCGCGGAAGAAAAAAAATGATGCCCCACATCCAACCGGGGAACCCAAGGTCTTGCACCAATACCACCATAAATATCCCCATCACTGCCGGGAACATCTGGTTGGCAAGCATACCAATACCGAAGGCCACCTTCTGGGCCATAGGTACTTTATTTTCCGCTGCTGTGCTCATGTCTTCATGTTATCAAGGTTGAATATGTATCGTTTGTATAGCCTGAGGGTCAATGCTGAGGTGTTGAACACCACGGCCCTTGAGGTCAAGCGTGAAATTTTTCGTCTCCTTACTTTCATTGAATACCACGACCACGATTGAACCGTCCGGGTTTTGTGCTGCCGTGGCGAGTAGCGCCTCCTTATCCACTTGCAATCCAACGCGGACGGCTCCTGGCCGGATAAATTTACTGAAATGCGCCATGGTATAGTACAGTGGGGTGTAGTACACTTCATCCTTTTCAGGGTCTACCAGCACAGGCGCCACACACCAGTTTTTAAACCAATTAGGCCCGCCTTGCTTGTCTAAAACCATATTCCAATCGATCCAACCGTCTACCCAATTGTTCAGGCATCCGATGATGTCTCGGGCATAGCGTTGAACCGGAACATATTTGGGGTGTAAGTACTTTTCTTCTTCGCTAGCCCAATCCCAGCCCCAGTCGGTGGCTTCTTGGCTCCAATACCAAGCATCGTCTCTCCACTTCGGCACTTCCGAGTCTACGCAGGCCTCCGTTTGGATCAAGTATTTATTCGGGGCTTTGCGGTGGGCATACTGCAAGGCCTCCGGAAAAACCTCGTAGGTGCTTTCATACCAATGGATAGCCGTGCCGCTGAAGTACTTAGACGACGCCTCATCTTTAAACATCACATCTACCCACTCTTGCAGTCCGGCTCTGTTCTGATCGTAGCCGAGGATGATTTTATCACCGTAACCGGCCTTCTCCAATTGTGGGCCTAGGTGCTTGCTTACAAAATCCGTCATCTCTTGCGGACTATACAACATGCTCTCCCAGTTGTTTCCGTTGCCGTGTGGCTCGTTCTCTACGGTGAAGCCCCAGATGTCAATGCCTTCCTTTTGGTAAGCGTCAAGGTATTTAGCGAAGAACAAAGCCCAGGTATCATAGTATTCAAGCAAAAGTTTCCCGCCCACATAGCTTTTATTGTCTTTCATCCAGGGTGGCGCCGTCCAAGGTGAACTGATCAGCTTGAAGCCTTCTTTGCTGCTGGCTTGGGCGAGTTTAATCATAGGGATGAGGTCATCCTTATCCTCTTGTATGGAAAAATGCTCTAGCGCGGTATCTCCATCCACCGGAGCGTAGGAGTAGTTGCTGAGCGAAAAATCGCAGGAGTTCATGTGAGTGCGTGTGAGGGAATAGCGAGCGCCATCTTCTCCAAAATAAGCCTCGATAACTTCTTTTCGCTTGGCCTCGCTCAGTCTGCTGAGTAGGTGCGCTGAAGCCTCCGTAAAGGAACCCCCGAATCCAATAATGTTTTGAAATTTCTGCTCCGGATCTACTGTAATCCGAATGGCTGAATCGCCGGAAGTGAACTCCGATTTCACTTTTAATTGGTCTCCCCCGGCCGAGGTTTGGTAAACAATCACGTCTAATGTCTTTGTGGTATCACAAGCCATCAATGCTAAACTTAAGCCGGTTAAAAGGAGTGGGTTCTTCACGGTTTATTTCAGTTGTTTGATGGGTGGGTAAGCAACGTCGTGGAGCAGGGAGTCGAGGTTGCCGCCATACGACTTCCGTATCGGATGGCCGTCGCGGCTTAGTCCTTCAAAGCAGCCTTGGTCTACTAATTTCCAGAGGGCGTATTTGGCTTCTCCGTTGAGTTTAAACAAGCCGAAGTGGTTCTCCGAGCCCTGTGGGTTTTGCAGGTCTTTCCACTGCTCATTGAAGGCTTCAAAGTAAAAGCAAGCGATGCGTTCCTTCTTTGTCCACTTGCGCATGAGCTTGTAGTAAATACCTTCTTTGAACTCATCACAGGCCATAGAGCCGTCTTTTCCGTAATGCTCATTCGACTCGCTGGCCCAGCCTGTTTCGCCAATATGTAAGGTTTTACTGCTGTCTATGCTGTGCACATATTTAGCGGTATTGTAGTATTGCTTTTTCGCATACAGCAAGGCTCGTTTCATCGCTCGCTTGATGGCCTTGTCTTTGGGCAGGTGCATCTCCGATTCCAAAACGCCCCAGAAAACGGGGTGGTAGTGGGTATCGTGCATGGGGTAGGTATGCAGAGAAACATAGTCCACCGCTTTAATCAGTTTCTCTAAGTCTTCACAGTGGTAGCTTGTGTCGCCACCACCCCAAGAGGCAAAATTGTCTGAGCTGGTGATCCACAGATTGGGGTCCAGTTTACCTTGTTTCTTAAGCGATTGCAGGTGAGTCACCCACTTGAGAATAAACCTTGGCTGAACGTAATACCGCTCGGCCCAGCGCACCATCGCTTCATTGCCTACGGCGATAATTTTAACGATATCCGGGTAGCTGTTCGCTAAATTTACCGCCCTTTCAATCTCGGCTGCATTTGCCTTTTCGTTTTCAGCCTCGTGGTTCGGTGGTAAGTCTGTCCAGGCGTTTTCACAATCAATCCAAGCACCTAACATCACATACATTTCAAAGCCCGGTTTCTCCTCTTTCATTTCACGAATCGCCTTTAAGAGGTTGCCGGCATGCGGGTAATGTGTATTGTAGGTGCGCAACACCTTGACGCCCATGGCAGAGAGAATCTTGAGGTCTTCCTTCAGTTGGGCTAGGCTTGGTTGTATTTCTCGGGTTGTATCTCGGTAGCCACCGTACGCCATGGCCAGGTAATCCGGGTCACTGAGTATCTGGGCTGCTGTTTTAGTCACGTTCATGGGATCAGTATCCTTTTTACTGCCGGGCTCATGGCAGGCCAAGAGTAGGCTGCTGAGCAGAAATAAAAGAGCATATGTTTTCGTCCGCTTAAGCATTTCATTATTTCAAGATAGCTTGATCTACGTGAACAGTAATCCGGACAATCTCTCCGCTTCGGTTAAAGATATGAGCGCTGGTATCGGCATCCAAAATCAAGGAATTGCTTTCCGAAACGCGGCCATCTTTCCACTCAATTTTCAAGTGATTCTCCGAAGACAAATGGTAATCGATCAGCACTTGACAATAGGTAAAGGCCACCGAGCCTGTATTCAGCTCCAGTGAATGATGTTGCTTGTTGAGGTCGACATACTCAAATACCCTGGGTTTAATCGTGAACTCAGTTTTCTGGAGCAAACACGGGTTAAACTGCAAGCGTCCCTCTTTCACAAAGATGCCTAACTCACCAAAACGGCAAAGGATGTCTTCTTTCACCTGTCCGGTCATGCCCGGCTGCTGAGCTCCTTTTCCGGCAGGGGTATGCGAGTAAGGATCGGTAGGGAATGCGCCGTAGAGTTTAGGCGATTTATGAACGCCCAATCCGGCATTGATCTCATAATAATGTTCCAGTAATCTACCAACGGTCTCCGCCGACTCTCCGGTTTCAATCGCTCGAACACATACTTCTTGTACCGCCAAAGACAGCTTGGAAACCATGTGCCAATAGATAGAGCCAAGCCCTTCATAACCGTAGAAAGTGCCTGATCTACCGGTGAACGCTTTGTGGTTAAACACTTTTTCAAAGATGTCTAAGACAGCTTGTCCTTCTTGCTTCGCCAAATCGGCAAATTCCGTTTGCGCTAAATCTACCAAAGCCGCTTTAACATCTCCGGCGTTCTTGAAGTTCCCGTTGAAATGGTATTCTCCCATCACATCGCGGTTAATCAATCTGTCGTTGCCTTTTGCTACCAGCGCTTTCAATAAACCAGACGACTCTACCTCCGCTGCCGGAATGGTATTACGCCACATGAAACCGGCTAGCTCTTTTGGCGGGTAGAGCAGGTAACTGTATTGATCGTCTCTAAACAAAGCGCTGGCTTTTAAGGCGTCTAAGACAGCAAGTGCATCTTTTGGAAACAAATAGCCGGAACTTAACACGGCCACCTGTCCTTCTAACATCTCACTCAAGTAGGAAATAGAAATTTCCTTTTTGTTTTCGATGGTGAGCAAGTTGTAGGCATGGTATAGGCCATCTGATCTAAGGTTTGCCTGGATGGTATGGTCAATAAACTGGAGACTGAGCGAAACAAAACGATTTAAGCCGTTATACGACACAGTACGTTTTTCACCCCAGAATCCGCGTTTGTAAATGTGTTCTCTGTAGTGGCTGGCAGCTTCTCCAACGGCATCTAAAATCACCCGACGGTCTTCATCGCTTATGGTACCGTCTAATAGGCCAACGTGCTCTTGGAAGGTCTCGCGTACCTTTTTGTAGAAGATGATTAGCTCATTGGAAAGCGCTACGCGTTCGGTGGATTTATCGGCTATCTGTTTTTGGAAAAATACCAAAAAGCGACGCAGGTAATACAAGGTGACCATCGATAAGCCATTACCCACCAAGGCGTTGTTGGCGTCATTCCATTCCGGACGTTGCGTATTCATCCAAATACCACCCTCCGGAACAAAGTTGGACAGCTTCGCTAAAACCATGGCCAGCACCTTTTCAATAAAGGTCACTTTGTAGATGGCGCCGTGCTCATCTTGAATCAAGGTAGCGTCTGCCCCGAGCGATTTTCTTCTTTCGCGGATGGTGTGATCCAGCTGGGCGTTGAAGGTTATGGTGTCTTTAGGGTTCTTTAATATCTCGGCGTAGCTCTTAATTTGGTAAGGCACGTTAGCATAAACAAAACATTCGTCGTCAAAATAGCCCTGTAAGGTTTCCGGGTAATGCTTATCCAGTAATTCGAACAGCTTCAAGAGGTAGATAACCTGGTGGTCTCCCCAATAACCGATGTATGACCACGGGTTATCCGGCTCTATCGTTTCCCAGTCAAATCCGTCTTTGGTTACCCTATACGGGTTATAGCCTTCAAAGGTGGAGGCATTCAAAAACTTGTGGATCATGCTCTCGCAGAAGGCCGGGTAGGATTGTGCTAAAGCTTCCCAGTTCTGAAAGATATCGCGCCAGTTTCCTTCGTAATCCAGAATCTTGGATCCGTCTATTTCGCTGCGGGTATTGATTGAAAATTTATTCCACGGACGGCTAGGGTCCCCGTGACGACGACTGAATTTCAGCGGCATGTATTCTGAGCAAAGCCTTTTAAAATCCCGGTCTGTTGAGGCATTGGCCAACTCCTTCAATTCAAATAAAGAGAAGGTATTCTTCAGTTTTTCCAAGGTAGCCTGTTGCCTTTGGAAAACTTCCGCATTGGCCTTTTTGAGGTATTTAGCGAAGTCCCATTTTTCAATAAAGTAATTGTTGTCGAACAAGCCACCTCGCATGATGTTGAACAAGGTGTTGGAATAATGACGGGCATCTTTCACCTTGTCGGCCGTGAGTTGCAATCCATCAGCGGAACCGTTGTATTCAATCAGCCTGCGCGTTCCTACGCGGATGTCTTCCAATACGTCTTGGTTTAAATCGGGTACTTTAGCGATGGTGTCAATCAAGAGGGCAATGTCTCTGTGGTCTTTGTTCACATCGGCTAGCATAGTCCACTCTTTCTTTTCTCCGGCTTCTAGCTGGAGTTCCCCGTGCAGGAAATAGGCTCCTTTCTCTGCCTTCACGTCTATTTCTCTGCTAAGCGGAAGTCCTTTTCTGAAAGCGTCTAATTGCACGCTGGAAAGCAGGTGGAGTGGGTTTTCAAAGCCATAAGACCAAACGATATTGGCTTTCAAGGCCTCGCTAGGTTCTGCTTTATCTACGATGATGGCACTGAGCGCGTAGAGTCCTAAACCTGTTTTTTCTGCTAGCTCACTGCGTTTGTATGCATCCACCAAATTGCTGGTGCTGTTCTGTAAATCAGCGCTAACAGATGCAGGTAAGATATTCTGTATGCCATCTACCAGTGAAAACGATTTGGTCTCTTCTGAAATATTCTCAATACGCACCTGGCGTACGAAGCCATATTTATTGCTGAAGCACCAGCGGTAGCGGAAACTCAGTCCGAGGTCGTGGTTGATTTCTTCAAAGATGATTTTATTGCCGTAGAAGCTTTTGTACAGGTTCCTGCTGGTATTGTATTGCCCGTCTGAGCGAATGGAAAATGGCTCCCAACGTTTTACTCTACCTTGGTCCAATACCCTAAAAATGCTTTTACAGCCCGTGGTCTCTGCCGATTCGGTTATTTTATCATCGGTATAGTATGGGAACAAGGCATAATCTGCATTCTTGCGGCCCGCCGTTAATCCGCCATTGCTGGAGATGAACATCCAGTGGTTCGAATCGCTTACAATGCTCATAAAGAATGGGCGCATCAAATCGTGATTCGAAATTTTAAAATACTTTTCTCCCTCGATGAGCACTCTCTTCAAGGCAACTTGGGCTTCTTGTGTTTCTGTTACTAAACCTGACATGTAGGTACTGTTCTTGGTATGCTGTGAAATACGGTTGTGTTATCCGATTTCCTGTTTCTTCGCGGTTCGTTCTCCCGCCGCCGCACGGGTTTAATGCTTTATTTTTCTTTGTATACCCTCACATAATCCACCAGCATCTGGGCAGGAAATGAGGTTTTGTCGTTAGGAGCACCCGGGAAGGTTCCGCCTACAGCCAGGTTTAAAATGAGGAAAAAAGGTTGATTGTAAACCCATTCACCTGATACGGATGAAGCCCTCACACTTTGATACAAGCTGTCGTTTACAAAAAAGTCGATGTACTCCGGACCCCATTCAACGGCATACAAAAAGAAGGTATCTTGGAATGTGCCGGTTTCCAGGCGATACGATTTGGTTATGGCGTTACCGGCAGAATAGCCCGGACCATGCAGACTTCCGTAGGTGATAAACGGATATTGTCCTTTTTGTTCCATGATATCTATTTCACCACATTGTGGCCAACTCACCTCATTGATGTTTTCACCCAACATCCAGAATGCAGGCCAAAGACCTTGTCCGGCAGGTGTTTTAATCCGAGCTTCTACCCTACCGTATTGCTGGGTGAATAAGCCTTCCGTTTTGATGCGCGCAGAACTGTAGCTTGAGCCTGGGCCTTTGATTGCAGTAATAACCAGGTTACCTTCCCCATCCAGCGATACGTTCTCAGGCTTATCGGTATACGATTGCAACTCGTTGTTTCCCCATCCGTTGCTGCCTGTTCCCAGATCGTAGGTCCATTTTGATGGATCAACCGCGCTGCCTGCGCTGCCGTTAAACTCATCACTCCACACTAACTCGTAGGAACGTTTAGGAAAGGAGGGCCCTGTCTCTTTGGCGCATTGCACTAAACTTAAAGTTATGGCTGCCAATGGAATGACCTTCAGCAGACTGTTTACACGTGTATTCTTCATGGTTAAATTCAAAGCAATTACTTGTAGAAGTAAATATTGTCAAGGATAAAATTAGGGCCTCCGGTGATGATTAGCGCGCCCAAATTATTCTTTTGGCTGGCTAAGTTCCCGGCCAATGGAATATCAAACGATTTCCAAACACCTACCTGAAACCCGTTCAAGGTGGCCCGGTAGTCTCGGTCGTCGCCAATCGGGTTACCTGTAAAAATATCGGTTTCTATGGTTTGGTTCGCGCCTACATCCCGTATTTGAATGCCGATGCTTGTGCCGGCTGTTTGAACATACGCATCGATGTGTAAAAACCCGAGTGTGGAGGCATCTACCGTATTGTCGAATAAAATACCTGTAAAGTTATTGTTGGTATACTGAACCACCTCTCCGCCGGTTGTTTGCAAGATAGCCGCCAAGGTAGTGGAGCCCCCGAAGCCCGGTGTGAAATTGCTTGTAGTTACTTGGGTATAGGCATCGCTAAAAATAGATTTTACATCTGCTTGTGGCCTTGTTGGTGTAGGTGCGGCAGGCAAATTACCAAGCGATTCAATGCTCAGCTGACCATCTGATTCCACGCCTGAAAGTGTAGCGGTAATATCGGCTAAACCTGCACCTTTAATGGAGACGATACCTTGCGCATTAACCGTTGCCACGGCGGTATCTGATGAGAAAAATTGGTAGTAATATGGCGAGGAGGTCAGGGTAACATCTTGGCCATTTTCCAAATTGTATACTTGATTTAACCCGGTCACGTTTAGCGTAGAGCCGGTAAATGTTCTGATGGCGCTGTTATCGCCGTTGTTAATTTCCGATCTCACAATGCGCAGGGTTCTGAATGTTTCGTATTTAATCTCATCAAACCAGAGTGTGTAGCCGGAGCCGTTGGTTCCTTGAGTGCCTGCTGCAAACCAAAATAATCCGCTCTCTTTCGTCAATTTAGACGGGTCTGGAATCGGGACAATTACTTTGGTCCAGTTGGTACTTACGTTTACATTGCTCATGGTTACTTGGTAGCGATCTTCCAAGTAATCTATGCCAAAGCCCACATTGCCGAGACTCACGCCTTGTGAAGCCTTCACATAAAAAGTCAGGGCATCATAGCCACTCAAATCGCGTGGCGGGCCATCCACTCTAAATATAGCCCCGGCATAGCTTCCGGCAGGATCTGTGGCGTTTGGTACATCCATTCTAATGGAGGCATTGCTTTCAAATCCCTCTGTTTGATCTACTGAAAAAACATCCGGTTTAGCGTCGGCAAATGGGAAGTAGAAGTTTGAACCCATTGCTATGAAATCATCGGTAAAGATTTCAGCTGTTTTAGGGAAGCCGGGCAAAACGGCGTCGTCAGACAAGGTTCTTTCGCAGCCGGCCAAGATTCCTGAAAGGAGGAGTAGCAGGCTAGCTGTGTGTATAGGTTTTAATTGGATATTCATGGTTTTCGTTATTCGGTGATGGTGTTTATCGGCTTAAATTAATCTGCACATAGGTGCGAATCTCCCACTCGTTTCCATTCGGAAAACCTGGTGCGGTTGGATCAGGAACTAAATCGCCCGATGGGTTGAGCATGTAAGCTGGCGCATATCGATTGGAATACTGGTCTAAAGTTCGGTAGGTGGCTCTGATGCCTATCTGCGTTCCCGGCAACATGTACCAATCAGGTTTGCTGATGGCATAAGACAAATCGCCAATCAACTGAACCGGGAAGGTCTGGTTAAAATCGCGGTGGTAGTCAAATGGCCCCCAATCGTTAAATTTTGCGGTGGTAGCGAGTTTTAATTTCTTGTATACCGTGCGAATATCCACACCGTAGCGCTGAATGGTACGGTCGTCATCTCCATTCGCTTGACCATTACCTACCAGGATATTGGCTATGATACCGAACTCCGGAGTGAGTTTAGAGACCACTCGCACATTGGCTTCCCAGAGGTCCTGGGCCGGTGCAGATCCCGGAAATACAAAGGTGGTACGCCCATTTCCGAGGATACCGATTGCGGCATCTTGAATTGTTGGCAAGTGTCTGTAAACAAAGCCGGCACTGGCAGCAAATGGGGCGTCTTCCATTCTGTCGTTGTCCCATTCATACATCCACGTGGCAGGTGTTGGGTCGAAGGTTAGGAGAAGCTCTCCGGCCACTGTCTCACGGTTGCCGCGCACAGAGAAAGGGTCGCTGAGGATATTTCGCGGACGAGCCGGTGCGGGAAAGGTGGTCGGAATCGGTCCGGCTAAAGGTTTTTGGTAGAGAAAATTCGGTGCAATCTGGAAGTTGCCAATGTTGTAGGTGAATCCGGAGAGGGCATTGTACATGTTGCCGCTGCCTACATCTTTTAATCTCCACCCGGTAAACGTTTGCGTTTGGTCGTAACCTCCATTGGCTACCAAGCCCATGTAGGAGGCCAGGCCATACCAGCGGAAGGCGCCTCGCATGAACGTGACCTTTACCTTTCCTCCCCAGTTATCGCTGCTTTGGATTTTATCTTCGTACACCACCTCTTCGCTAATCAGCTGGAACGCTCTCCCGTTCAGTGGTTGTCCTCCCCAGATACCGCCTAGGTCAAACGTGAAATGCTCCATCTTCTTGCCTATGGCCAAGGTGGCGCGGCGGGTTTTTGGAACAGGCACAGCAAACGAGCTCTGGAGGTTATTCCGTTGGGTAATGTCTTCGTGGAAAATTCCGGTTACATCGAGGCCGGCTACTTTTCTGCCGTATTTCACCAATACCGCCGGGTTGGCACCCCACCATAATTCCGGACCAAATGCAAGCTTCAATCCTTTGATGGCCTTCTTGCCTTCAAATTCAAATCCGAATGGTGCATTACCATTGTAGATGTCGATGTTAGGTCCATAGTTGGCTTCAGGGTATAAGCCGAAGAAATCGCCTTCATACCCCCAATGGTAATGACCTGTACGGTAAAAGCCTTCCAATTTAAAATACGTGGCGTCCCAGTTATAGCTGGCTCGGTAAAGTTGAATGCGGTTATTGGAGTTGATTTGCTCGGGACCGTTTGGCGTTTGCACCGTTATCGGTCTGCCTCGGTTTTCGTAAAAGATTTCATCGATTGGATTGGTTGCCACATTGCCTAAAACGTTAAACTGCACATTGGCTCGCATGTTAGGCGCCGGTTTGGCTGTTATGCCCACATTAAAGGATTGCATGTGATCAAATCCTTGGGTGCTAGGATAGGTGGTGGGTGCAGGAGCCGCTGCTTCAGGCGTAGAGATGAGGTAGCCGCCGGTTAAGAAGGTGCTGAAATTGGCTTGTAAATCGCTTAAATACAGTTTTCCTTGGTCTTTTGCTTGCAAGGCAGCCTTATCGCCCCTGGCTTTCAGTGTGGCGTCCATGGCAGAAACGCCCTCAAGCCTGCTGAGAAGTTCTGCTCCCGAAGAAGCATAAGGGTTGATGCTGTGAATCTGCTGCAGAGCATAGTAGGCAGCCCTAGGATAAAGCTCATAGGTGCCCTTTTCATTGGTGGGCCCTTTAGCGCATATCCCAAACCACTCTTCGTTCATGTTGTTCTCACCTACCTTGAAATCGTTCTGGTAGCCGCCGTTAGACCACGAAGCTTGGGTATTGTGAATATCCAGTTCTTTGGTTTGTCCGGTTTTCCACCAGCCATCGCTAAACTGAAAGGTAAAGCCGCCGAGCACATTGTTGTTTTTACCCATGCCATCCGCATTGGCGTAAATATGTTTCCAATTGCTAATTAAGACTTCGGCTTGGTAGGTTTGATCCTCCTGGTTTGCGAGGGCGTTGAATGCATCCGACCCAAACTCAGTGAGCACCACCGGTTTGTTGAATTCGTTTTTTACGCGGTCAAACATATCGGTAAACGTTTTACCGCGGTATACATTGATGCCAAGGATGTCGATGTCTTTGCACTCTTGAGCCAGAATTTCCAAGAATAATAAGTCGCCATTACACAGCGCCACCGGTTGCTTGGTGCTGATTTGTTTCATGGCAATGGCGGCATCGTTGAATAGTTTATAAAGGTGGTAGGCATCTTTGGTTGACTGCCTATCTTGTACAGGAATGTTTTCTGTTTCTGCGCCGCGCCAGAATAGGCCGTAGTTGTTTTCATTACCCAAAAGGAACAAGAGCAAACCCGGTGTGTTTTGGTATTCTTTCACCATAGCAGTGCTTTGCTCTAGGAGCTGCTCCCTTACTTTCGGGTTGGCGTAATCTGTATTGGGGTACCAGTTTCCGTCTATGGTTAGTCCATAGCGGCCAAAGGAATGATTTAACATGGTATAGATTCCGTAGTTCTCGTAGATGTACTGGATCCAACGAGCCGGAACGCCGGTATACATCCTCACCGCATTAACGCCCATGTTTTTGAGCAGCGCCATTTCAGCATCCAAAGCCGACTTAATGAGATCGTCTGGTTGAGTCCATAGGCTGTAGTTGTAATTGGTGCCGATGGGGAAATAATCCCAGTTCATACCATTGATAAAAAACGGTTTCCCGTCTACTTCTAGTCGGTAGCCATTAGCCGTTTGAATAACCTGAACTTGACCGCTTGCCATTTGCTCAGCAGAATGGCTTGGTGGGTTTTGTGGGGGGAAAGGGGCCTCTCCCAAGGCCATCTGGGACAAACCCAGCGTAATAAGTAGTGTGTATAGGTTGCGGAACATGGTCATTTAATGAAATGATGTATTACGAATATATTAACTTTTGGTAATTTAAACCATAAGTCAAGAATTGTTCTTCATTTCGATTTAAAATAGCACACTCCACCAAGAATTAAAAATAGCCCACATCAATGGGAATAGCCTGCAGAAAGGCTCAGATGGATTAGGAAAGGAAAACGTGGCGACTAAAGCTCGAAAGCAAAGCCTTCTTTTCTCAAGGCATTGTAGCGGGCTTCATCGAACGAATAGAGTTTTGCGGGCCGATGCGAAACGTTCTCTTCGTATTCATCTAAAGGAGTTAGAAAATTCATCCGCAGAATTTTTTTACGGAAATTGGGTTTGTCGAACGTGCAATCCAAGAGCGCCTCATACAAGGCCTGTAAATCTGCTAGCGTGAATTTAGCCGGCAAAAGTTCAAAGCCAACCGGTCTATACCGCACTCTCCGCTTCAAGGTATGGATACCCTTTTCCAGAATCAACTTATGGTCGAAGGCCAAATCTGGTAATTCTTTAATGCTGAACCAGCGGGTGGATTTGGCCCACGACGAAGCCACTGGATGGTAATGTGCCGATTCAACCAAAGAATAGTATGCCACGGTAACTACACGTCCCAGCGGATGCCTGTCTACTCCATCAAAAGTGAAAAACTGCTCCATGAAGATGCCATTCAGGCCTGTTAGGTTTTCAAGAATAGCATTGGCTGATTCTGCCAAATCAGAGTTCGGATGAACCAAATCCCCAACCAAAGCCCAGGCACCTTTATACGGTTCCTCATTCCGTTCTACCAGCAACACTTGCATTTCCCCTTCATGATAACCAAATACAACGCAATCCACAGACAGTCCGAAGCTTAGGTATTCGTCTAGTGCAGCGTTCTTTTCAGTTAAAAAGTAGGCGTTAGGGTTGTTCATAATAGCAAATATAAAGATTGAATAAGCTTCTCCTCTTTTTTGCAATATACTTATGGTGTTTTGTACTTTAAGTTTTTTTTACGTTAATTTGATAAACCTTAACAATGATTTAATATGAGAAACTTTCTACTTTTCTGTTTGCTAATACTGGTTGCAAAGGCTGGTATGGCACAAAACGCTCCTATCAATTTCGAGGCGGGCGGACATGGTGCATCATGGACATGGACCACTTTTGAGAATGACGATAACCCGGCATTAGAAATAGTTGCTAACCCGAGTATTTCCGCTCCCAATACAAGCAGCACGGTGGCTAAATTTACGGCAAGAATGGCCGGTATGCCTTGGGCTGGATGCGAATCACAAAGAGGTGCTGATATAGGCACATACACCCTGACAGCGTCCACATCTACCATCAAAATTATGGTATACAAACCTGTAATTAGCGATGTAGGGATCAAATTAGTAGCTGACGACGGTGGCTCCTTAGGTGAAATTAAAGTACCGAATACCAAAATCAACGAATGGGAAGAGCTCACCTTCGACTTCACTTCCAGACAAGGAATTCAATACAATCAAATTGTGATTTTCCCTGATTTTCAACCTAGAGGGACTGAAAATGTATGTTATTTCGACAACATTACTTTCGGACCGGCTGCTGTAATTCCAGAACCAACTACTGCCGCTGCTGATCCAACTTTCCCGTCTGCTGATGTTGTTTCTATTTTTAGCAACGTTTACACCAATTTAAACATAGACACCTGGAGAACAGGCTGGTCTTCAGCTGTACTTACAGATGTGCAAGTTGCGGGTAACGACGTGAAGAAATACTCTGCTTTGGATTTCGTGGGTATAGAAGCTACCGGAGCGAACGTAATTGATGCATCTGCCATGGGCTTCTTGAACTTCGATCTATGGACTCCCAATGTTACCCAGTTCAAAATTAAACTGGTTGATTTTGGAGCTGATGGTGCTTTTGCCGGGGGCGATGATTCAGAGCATGAATTAACCTTTACGGGATTTAATAAGGAAGAATGGGTGAACTTCAGCATTGCCATGACAGATTTCACCGGCTTGAACGCCACATCCCATATTGCCCAAATCATTTTATCTGCACAACCAACAGGTACTAGCATTATCTATTTGGATAACCTTGTTTTCAGCAAAGATGGCGGTCTTCCGGAGCCAACTACAGCTGACGCGGACCCTAACTTTGATGCTGCCAATGTCCTTTCGCTCTTCAGCGGGAAGTTCACTAACGTAACGGTTGATACCTGGAGAACACCTTGGTCAAATGCCTCTTTGAGCGATGAACAAATCGCAGGAAATGACGTGAAGAAATACTCTTCTATGGACTTTGTGGGTATAGAAGCCACAGGCGCTAATTTGATTGACGCATCCGGCATGGAACACATCAACTTCTCCGTTTGGTCTCCTAACTCTACCCTCTTCAAAATTAAGTTGGTTGATTTCGGTGCAGACGGTGCTTTTGGTGGTGGTGATGACACAGAACATGAGCTTTCCTTCGCGGCACCGGCCAAAGAAACATGGGTAAAATACAGAATCCCAATGTCGGACTTTGTTGGCCTTACCTCGAGATCCAAATTGGCTCAAATCATCCTTGCTTCTGAGCCTAGCGGATCAAGCGTTATCTACCTAGATAACTTCTTCTTCAGCAATGGTCCTGGTACTTCTGTTAGAAACGATGTTTCATTGAGCACATTTGACGTATTCCCTAACCCGGCTACCAATCAAGTAAACCTTGACATGGAGTTAACTGAAGGAAACATCTTAAGCTACAGCATCGTGAACATGAACGGACAGACTATGCTTACTGAAGCTGTAAATGCTAAGCAAGTAAACAAATCCATTTCTATCGCCGGATTCACTCCGGGTGTTTATATGGTAAACGTTACCACAGATAATGGATCAAGCACTAAGCGATTGATCATTCAATAAGTTTCTTTTATCTACGATCGAAAGAGTCCCGGGAAACCGGGGCTTTTTTTTTGCCCCTTCAAGAAGCAAAGAGCAAAGAGCAGAGGGCGTGGAGCAAAGGGCGGAGGGCAAGAAGCGCAAGGAAACTAATACTTTCGGCTTCCGTTGGGGAAGAAAATTTTCTGCCTCAACCGGAGGAATAGCAATTGCGTTTAGTTCTGAATTATGAAGCTTGAATTTTGAATGGCCGCGTTCCTCAATTTGCCCAAATCAGCGGAACGGGAATAGAATTCCTGTGTACTATAAACATATCTAAAGTCTATCGTTTATGGCCTTTATCCTTCTTCCAATTCTCATTCACCAGGAGTGCCTGCTGTACAATTTCATGGAAAAATTCCGACTCCAGTGCAGCCTCATCAGGAACCGCGACACTCTTCACCATTTTTCGATCGCGTTGAATGAGAAGTTCCGGTGGGCCTTCCAATGCAAAGCCTTTTGTATAACTGATTTCTAATCCATGCTTGCCGTAACTGAGATAAGCTAAAATGCCATGGTATTCATAAAAAGGTGCGCCATATTTCAAAACGGAGCGCATGCCCGGTGCTGCATCCAACATCACATAATGGAGTCGCCAAGCCAGCTCCCTCACCTGATCAGGTAAGGCATCGATATACCGTTCCACTGCCTCGTTCACTTGTCGTTAATCAAGAAAACGATAAGCTCCTTGCGAAAATCGGGGCTTTTGATATCCTCCCGGTTCCCTCCAACTATCTTAGCGGGTCCGTGCACAAAAGTGAAGAGCGAAGGCAAGCGCGCTCCATAGCGATTCTTCAAAAGAACCATGGCCTGCTTCATATCAGGCGCTAAACGTGAGAGCTTCGCTTGAATAAGTACTGTTCCGCGTCCGGCAAATAAATCGTATCCGGTGCTTTGAGACGATAGCATAACAGCTCCGGAGCGGGCAATCAGCGCCTCCGCAGAAACCAACACACCTTCCTTATCTGGATCTTCACCGTATGCCGGCTCTACTTGAAGGCCCAGGTTCTGCATCTCTTTGAGTAAGTCGGGTTCTTGGCAAACAAGGTGTTTGATGCCGCGCTTCTCCAAAAAAGTGATAAGGTTTTCGTTGAAGTCGAAGGCGTTGTGGCAAAAAACAAAGCCGCCACCCTGCGAGGTAAACTTCTTCGCAAAGTTGACGGCTAAATCTTTTTCGGGAAAATGGAATACTTCCGATTCCTGATCCACATCCGGGAAATGAAAAGCAAATTTGTTCAGTAGCGATGCCCTGACTTTTTTGAGAATCTTCTCCCGGGGTGTGGTAATGTCTTCCATATCAGCTTTCTGCCGGGGGCTCCGGTTTCAACTCAGCTTCGTCTTTTACTTCCGCTTCGCTGCTTTCTACAGTTGGGGCCTCTGCATTTACCTCAGCCGGTTTGTCCATAAACTCTTGGTAAGAAGTCTTTTGGTCGAATGGGCGTTTGCCAATGAGGCTTTCCAAATCTGATTGGAAGATAATTTCTTTTTTCAAGAGTTCTTGTGCGATGATTTCCAAATGCTCACGGTGATCCACCAACAACTTCTTGGTGCGTTCCATGCATTCTTTAATCAAATTGCGTACTTCTTGGTCAATAAGCTCAGCTGTAGCATCTGAATAAGGCTTACTGAATCCATATTCGTTTTGCGGATCATGGAAACTCACGTTGCCCACCTTCTCATTCATGCCGTACATCGTTACCATGCCATAGGCCATTTTGGTGATGCGCTCTAAGTCGTTTTGAGCTCCGGTAGAAATCTTGTTGAACACAACCTCTTCAGCTGCACGTCCGCCAAGCGTCATACACATCATATCGATGAGCTGTTCAGTGCGGTACAAGTACTGCTCTTTCGGCAAATATTGCGCATAACCTAAAGCTGCAACACCACGCGGTACGATCGATACCTTCACCAATGGGTCTGCATATTCCAAGAACCATCCGGCAATGGCATGACCTGCTTCATGGTAAGCCACTATTTCCTTCTCTTCCGGAGAGATGATTTTATTCTTTTTCTCCAAGCCTCCAATTACACGGTCAACCGCATCCTGGAAGTCTTGCATATCTACATGGTCTTTATTTCGACGTGCCGCAATCAGCGCCGCTTCGTTACACACGTTGGCAATCTCAGCGCCGGCGAAACCCGGAGTTTGAGCGGCGAGTTTCTTCGCGTCCACATCCGGAGCCAATTTCTTCAATGGCTTAAGGTGAACTTTGAATATGGCCTCGCGACCTACCAAATCCGGTTTGTCGATGGAAATCTGACGGTCGAAACGTCCCGGGCGCATCAAGGCAGAGTCTAAGATATCCGGACGGTTTGTAGCGGCCAAAATGATAACACCAGAATCGGTACCGAAACCGTCCATCTCCGTTAAGAGCTGGTTCAAGGTGTTTTCTCTTTCGTCGTTACCTCCTGTTACCATGTTCTTACCACGAGCACGGCCAATGGCGTCAATCTCATCGATAAAGATGATACAAGGCGCTTTCTCTTTCGCTTGACGGAAAAGGTCGCGTACACGGGATGCGCCCACCCCAACAAACATCTCCACGAAGTCTGAACCGGATAAGGAGAAGAAAGGCACGTTAGCTTCACCTGCAACCGCTTTGGCTAACAAGGTTTTACCTGTTCCCGGAGGGCCTACCAAAAGGGCGCCTTTCGGAATTTTACCACCCAGATCAGTGTATTTCTTAGGGTTCTTTAAGAAGTCGACAATCTCCATGATCTCCACCTTGGCCTCGTCTAGACCGGCCACATCCGTGAAGGTTACATTCACCATGGTGTCTTTATCAAAAAGCTGGGCTTTGGATTTACCGATATTGAAAATCTGTCCGCCACCCGGGCCGCCGCCGCCGCCCATACGACGCATCAAGAAGAGGAATACCACCACCATCAAGATGATGGGAAGGAACCACTGTATGATATCCGAGAAATAATTTTGTCTCTCTTTAAATTCTATTTTCAGGTTTTTGCCATTCTCCAAAGAAGAAACTTCCTTGAGGAAATACTCCAAATCACCCACTTCTAAGCTATACTGTGGAACCGTCTCTGAAAATACGCCACGCTGTTTCAGCTCTTTAAATTTCTCCAATTCAAGGGCCTCCTTGGTCAGGTAGATTTCAGCGGTTTTCTTATTAATCACATCGATGCGGTCAATTTGCTCGTTCTTGATCAAATCGCGCAACTCATTCAAGTTGGTTGTTTTGGCTTTGCTGCTTGGCAAAAATTGGAAGAGCAGAAAAAGTATCAATACGCCGCCGTAAATCCAATACGGATTAAATTTCGGCTGACCGCCCGGTTTGGGCTTCTTATTATTCCCGCCAAAAGGGTTAACGGGTTTCTGTTTTTTTGACTCGTCTTTTTGGTAAGTCGTCTTAGTTTCGTTGTCCTTCATTTCTTACTCACGTAAACGTAGCTTGTTCGCAAAGCTAAGTATTCTAATACTATTTAATTGATTTAGGGCTTCACTCAAAAAACAATCCAAAGCCCCGAAAGGATTTGAACGGGCAAATTTTGATAAGTTTGCATTCCAAAAAACACAAAATACCATGTACGAAACGCTTAAACCTGCATTAATCCAAGAGCTTGAAGAGATTAAGGAAGCCGGATTGTATAAAAACGAACGCATCATCACTTCTCCTCAAGGAGCTGATATTCGATTAAACACCGGAAAAGAGGTGGTTAATTTTTGCGCAAACAACTACCTGGGCCTGTCTTCCCACCCCAAAGTGACAGAAGCTGCCAAAAAGGCGATTGACAGCCACGGCTTCGGTTTGTCGTCTGTCAGGTTTATTTGCGGCACCCAAGACATCCACAAAGAGCTGGAAGAAAAACTGTCTACATTCCTCGGTACCGAAGACACCATTTTGTATGCTGCTGCGTTTGATGCGAACGGAGGTGTATTTGAGCCTTTGTTCAATGATCAAGACGCTATCATTTCAGATGCTTTGAACCACGCTTCTATCATCGACGGTGTTCGCTTATGTAAAGCCGATCGCCATCGCTATGCCCATAACGACATGGCCGAGTTGGAGGCCATCCTTCAAAAGACCCAAGATAAACGTCACCGCATCATTGTTACCGATGGGGTATTCTCTATGGATGGCACCATCGCTCAGTTGGATAAAATATGCGACTTAGCCGACAAATACAAAGCCTTGGTCATGATTGACGAGTGCCATTCCAGCGGTTTCATGGGCAAAACCGGCAGAGGAACCCATGAGCACAATGGTGTAATGGGCCGTGTTGATATCATCACCGGTACTTTGGGAAAAGCCTTAGGCGGTGCTTCCGGCGGATTCACTTCCGGCAAAAAAGAAATCATCGACTTACTGCGTCAGCGTTCACGCCCATACTTATTCTCCAATACCTTGGCTCCATCTATCGTAGGTGCCAGCATCGCGGTATTGGATATGTTGAGCGAAACCACTGAATTGCGTGATAAGCTGGAGTGGAATACCACCTACTTCCGCGAAAAAATGACCGCTGCCGGTTTCGATATCAAGCCGGGCGTTCATCCAATCGTGCCTATCATGTTATACGATGCCAAGCTGTCGCAAACTTTTGCTGAGCAACTCTTAGAAGAAGGCATTTACGTGATTGGCTTCTACTACCCTGTTGTGCCGAAAGGTCAGGCGCGAATTCGCGTTCAGATTTCTGCCGGTCATGAGCAGTCGCATCTCGACAAAGCCATTGCTGCCTTTACCAAGGTAGGCAAAGCCCTAGGTGTAATCCAATAAGATGGCATCTATTGAAACGATATTAAGTCCGGCCCTGATCCCCTTCCACGATCTGGAGGGGCGGTCTGCCGTGATTATCGATATACTTCGCGCTACCACGTCTATTTGCCATGCGCTCGACAACGGTGCCAAGAGCATGGTGCCGGTTTCTACTCCCGATGAATGTTTGCTCTACCGCAAGAAGGGCTTCCTCTGCGCTGCGGAGCGAAATGGCTTGCAACTGGAGGGTTTTGACATGGGCAATTCGCCTGAAGGCTTCGCTAAAGAAATCGTTTCCGGAAAAGACATCGCCATCACCACCACCAACGGCACCTTCGCATTATTGGAAAGTCGGGATGCTTCCCGACACTTCATCGGCAGCTTTTTAAATATCGCCGCTTTAGCGAAGGTTCTTATCGATGCCAAAGAAGATGTTGTGATGGTCTGTGCCGGTTGGAAGAACAAAGTTAACTTAGAAGACAGCCTTTTTGCCGGTGCACTAAGCGAACTTTTACTCAATGCCGGTTTCGACTCAGATTGCGACAGCACCGTGATGTGCGTTGACCTTTGGAAAGAAGGTAAAACCGACCTAGACCGCTCCCTGCGCAGAGCCTCGCATGCTCGCCGTTTCGAAAAACTTGGTATCGATGATTTGCCCTTCTGCCTGCAGATGAACACCCAACAGAGTGTACAGGAGTATGTTGGTGGTAGAATTATAACATTGTAAGACCGTAGGATTGAATTCTAAGACTTACGCAACGTTTTTCTGAATTATCTTTTGGCTATACAGTTGAACAAAAGGAGTCCCTCTTTTTATTACAGCAA